>WNGA01008048.1_pt1 | contig 35249 bp, 32 predicted proteins | sample 5400061 | NCBI WGS metagenome assembly WNGA01 (sample SAMN13153366, study PRJNA577476) | soil metagenome | isolation source: 100 cm soil or saprolite under grassland replicate 2 | place: USA:California | collected 2016-06-15
GGCCAGTTCGTTCCCGCGAAGTCTGGGATCGGCGGCTTGTCGAACCAGAACTCGTGCAGCGGGACGCTCCGAGGCAAGGTGGTGCCGAACTGATCCTGGATGCTGTAGCTGACCAGCGTCTGCCAGTTGGCGGGCGGAGGCGGGGTCGAGCTCGGCGTGTCGCCGAGGTGCGTCATCGACTGCGGCGCGCGGACCGTGGCCTTCAGCGTGGCGGAACCCGTCTCTCCGGCGGCCCCGTGGAACTCCACGCCCACGTCCACGTCGCCCTGGCCCGCGCTGGGGCTCTTGCTGGTGAGCAGGGCGGTCGGCCCCAAGGCGGTGGGGAACCCATTGAAGTCTGCGAAAGTCACCCCACTCACGATCTCCCACCGGAACGTGCCGGGCAATCCGCCGGCGGTCGCGACCAGCGCCTGGTCGACGGGGTACGTGGGAGGCCGCTCGTTGTCGAACCACCACAGCTCGCCGCCACCGACGATCACGACCGGGACCGGTACCGTGGGCGTGAGCGCGCTGATCAGCCCTGAGCTCGCCAGAAGCTCGGGGAGGAGCTCGCCGACGGGCAACTCCTCTGCCGAAAGATCGACGGACAGCGTCGGTACTCCGCCGACGAAGCCGATGGAGAGCGAGGCGCCGAGACGCCAGCATCGCTCCCACGTCAATCCGAACAGCCGCCAGGACCCGCTCCACACGGGGGTGGAGAGGAGGGTAGCCCGTGCGGTCGCGTCGAGCCCCAGCATCAGGGAGAGACAGCTGTCGAGCTCCGTGTCGAGCGCGAAGCTGACGTCGCCGCGGTCGTAGACGACCTCGGCGGTCGCTATGAACGCGGACGTCGCGAGACCCGTCCCGCTGGCGATGAGGGACCCTTCGACTGCCGCGATCTCGACGAGCCCGAGCCAGTCGGCCACCCCGCCGATGCTTCCCACCAGCGTCAGGCCCCCGGTGAGGCCGGCCGGCGCGAACAGCTGCGCGGTCCCCGAATACCTGAACGCCAATGGATCGAGGACGACCCGGATGTTCTGCAGCCTCACCGGTCCGATGCATGCGGCGAGGCTCGCCAGAGCGTCCCCTCGGACGTAGAGGGTGATCGTGACCGGTCCGACGTAGGGGACGTCGATGACCTCGTCGTAGAAGGGGATGTTGCCGGTCGAACCAGACCAGGGGAACGTGTAACACGCGCGGTCGATCAACGGGATGTCGGGGATCGGGATCACCACCCCGCCCGGAGCGGTCACGGCGGCGACCGCGGTCTTCCCCATCTCGATCAGCCCCTGAACGGCTTCCTCACCGGTCCTGACGATGTCGGTGGCGGTCTGCTCCAGCGACTCGAGGACGTCAGTCGCACCCTGCACCACGTCGTCGACCACGGAGGCCTGCGTCCGTACCGCGGCGGGCCCACCCACACCCGTCGCGTTGGAGGTCCCCGCCCGCTCCGTTGGGCTGCTCGCGACATCGACGGAACGGCCCGACCGACGCAGGCGCTGGACTGCCAGGTTGCCAGCGGCCCGGATGTCCCGCCCGATACTGGCTCCACCGGCGCCGCGGGCAGGTGCGTCCTTCGACGTCGACTCGGCGCAGAGATGGGACTTCTCGCTGCGGGTGGGAGCAGCGGAAAGGCCCATCTCACACGCCCTCGCCATGGACGGCTGCGAGATGGTGCTTGAATTCCGACGCCGTCGGAATCTTGCCCTGCTTTCTGCGCTGACGTGCCATCGCGCGCACGAGATGATCCATGGCGATCTCGCTGTCTTCGTGGGCCGCGAGGAACGCCGCCGCGAGCGCCACGTTGCGGATCTCGCCACCGGTGAGTTGGAACTGACGGGCAAGGAACGAGAAATCGATGTCGCCTCGCGTGGGCGCTGCGGCTGGGATCAGCAACCTCCAGAGCCGTTCGCGCTGGTGCTCATCGGGCTCAGGGAACTCGATGTCGAAGTCGATACGACGGCCGAACGCCTCGTCCAGGTGCTTCGAGAGATTGGTGGCGAGGATCATCACGCCGTCGTAGCTCTCCATCCGTTGGAGGAGATAAGCGACCTCGACGTTCGCGTAGCGGTCGTGCGCGTCTCTGACCTCTGAGCGCTTGCCGAACAACGCGTCGGCCTCGTCGAAGAGCAGGATCGCGTTGCTTCCCTCGGCGGCGCGAAAGATGCGCTCGAGGTTCTTCTCGGTCTCACCGATGTACTTGCTGACCACGGCGGACAGGTCGATGCGAAACAGGTCCAGGCCCAGGTCGTGGGCCACGACCGCGGCGGACAAGGTCTTCCCCGTCCCGGACGCACCGGAGAACAGCGCTCGCAGGGAGGCGGTACCGCCCGCAGGTCGAAGGAAGGACCACTCTCGAAACACCTTGTCGCGGCACCGGACCGCGCTGGCGAACTCCTGCAGGCGGCGCAGCGTTGGCGCGGGAAGCACCAGGTCGGGCCACGCGTGGACCAGCGGGACACGGTCGGCAAGCTGGTCCAGTGCCGTCGTGCACTCGCGGCGCGCGCACGCACTCAGCGTCACGAGATCCGCGTCGCGTTCGGCGAGCATGCGGCCGGCGCTCGCCGCGGCGCGCCGGATCTGCCCCGGATACATGGAGAAGAGGTGGGCCAGGCCGTTCAGGTCGCCATCCAAGGCTCGGACGCCCTGTTCGTGAAGCGTCCGGCGCCACAGGGCCAGGCGGCCGTTCGCATCCGGTCGTTCCAGGGCGAGCACCTCGTGATCCGTTCCCTCCAGCAGTCCGTGCCAGGAGCCTCCGGGTGGGACCGCGAACAGCGTGGGGACCGGAGCGTCCGCGGCAATCCTGACGAACGTGACCGCCGATGAGAAAGAGGGTTCGATGAGGTTGAGCCGCACGTACACGCAGGCTCCATGGAGGCGGGCCGTCAGCAGCACCTCGCGCAACCGCTCGACCCCCTCGTCGATGCCGACCTCCAGCAGGGAGCGACCTCCATGGGCGGCCAGAGCGCGGGCGGTCGCCAGGGCCTCGTCGCCCGGCCCGCCGGCGAGCGCGACGCAGGCGAGGCGGCCGGCTTCGATCGCGGTCGCGATGCGGTTCTCCTCGACGCTCAAGGGCTCGGCGACCCCTGGTACGGACATGTCCTCGGCGCCGAGCAGGAATCGCCGGGCCGGATCTCGGAGCGCAACGGCTGCCGAGCGCCAGGCCGCCGACGCGCCCAGACGCACGGCCTCGAGCGGCCCGTCGGCGAACAGCGGAGAGCCGAGATCCGTCCGGTTGGGGCTCACGTCGGCGAGCCGCCTGCACAGATCGACGGTGGCGCACCGGCGGGTGACGTCGTCGCTCAGGTACGCGAACAGGATCTCGTACTTGTGGTCCAGCTCGGGTGCGAGTGCGACGAAGACGGCACCGGCCTCCGGTGGCGAGAGGCCGAACTCGCTCGCGAGTCGACCGAGGGGCGTGTCGCGTCCGAGGGCCGGGATGGACGGTGCGCGGAGGACAGTAGAGGAACCGCGGGCGGCGAGCAGCTGGTCCACCTGCTCGTCACTGACGTAGAGCCCACGGAACTCGTCGAGGCTGAGCTCGTACCGGCCCCGCAGGCGGTCGATCTCGCTCCCGATGGCCGCGTCGAGCCACGATCGCCATGGCGCGCTCCAGGCGGGTGCTTCCATGGTCCGGACCCGTGTCAGTGTTGCTGGGTCAGCACCCATTCACGATCCCCGGTGGCGTGGAGGCGAAAGCGGAGGCGGTTCAGGCCGGCGAGCGAGAGCAGGAGATGGAGCGGGGGATCGCCGACGCGGACCACGAACCGCGCCGGCTCGACTTCGAGGGTTGCCGGGAAGGAGAGCACGTTTTCACTGAGGTATGGGAGCGTGGAGCGCGAGAAGCCCGGCAGACGCCATGCGAGCTCGCGCCCAAGGGCCTGCGCCGCCAGCAGCAGTAGTTCTCGCACCGGCGGGGCGAGATCGAACGGGGTGCCAACGGTTGCGTGCCGCGCCTGCTCGCCGAGGCGCGCAAGAAAGCGTTTGTCGATCGGATCCGGTTGGGGTCGGCCGGGTTCGAGGCACGATTCGATCCAGGCCTCCGAACCGGTGACGGCGATCGGCCGGCCGATCGCTGCGTCGATGGACGCGACGAGGTCCCTGATCGCCGTGGGGGCAGCGGGCGCGGTGCCGAGCCAGAGGCCCCGACCGCCGTCGACGGCCACGACCCCGTCTCGCGCGGGCGCCAGGGTGACCGCGCCGGACACCTTACCGAGCTGGCGGAGACGGGCGACGATCACTTCGGTCGAACGGCGGATCGCGTCCGGCCCGATCTGCAGAGTCCATGCCGAAAGCGCACTCGCGTCGATCTTCGGTGGGACCTCCAGTGCCAGCCGTAACACCGGATCGAGGACCGCGGCCGCATTGCGCTCGGCGCCGAGCGCCCCGATGACGGTGAGGTACTGCGCCAGCCGGAGTCCGTCGATCCCTTCCAGACCTGGCCACTCGGCAGTGGCCGGTTCCCACGGGAAATCGTCCACCAACGGCAGCAGCAGGAACATGCCCCCGAGGTCTGTCGCCAGCAGCGGTGGCCGCGGCCTTTCCGATGGCTCGGTGTCGCCCAATCTCGCCCGCGCCAGACGACGCACGGCTTCCCTCCGGGCTGCCGCCGGCCATCCGACCAGCTCGGGCAGCCTGTTCATCGCCGGCGGGTCCACCGCGTGCCAGGCCCCCTCCGCCAGAGCCCCGGCGAGACGCCGGGCTTCGTGGGGGCGGGCGGCCCGCAAGGTGGCCATAAGCTGCACGACCTCGCGCGCCCGCGCGTCGGTCCCCGCCGGCGGCGGGCTCCCTTCATGACGCGCGACGTCCAGGAACAGGGCCAGCGCACCCACGCGCGGCTCCAGGGGAAGCTCCGATCGGTCGAGCAGTCGACCCAGTGCGTCCACCACGAGCGCGGCGGGCTCGAAGCCATCCGGAGCCGACACGGTCCCAAGCGTGCGAAGGATCGCGTCCGCATCGGACGCCACGATCCGGGAGAGGATCCGACCGAGATCCGGCTCTGTCAAGCGGACCAACGCATCGAGCCCGGTTCTCGGATCGCTGGCGATGACGACTCGCATCGTCGAGGAAGCGGAACCGCCGGTAAGGTCATCGAACTCCCCGTACTCCCACTGGCCCGCCGCCCGGCCAACCGCGCAATCGAGGAGGAAACGGGCGAGGAACGCGGCGCGGTCCGGGAACCACATCACGGTGTCGCCGTCGGCTCCCTCCCGATCGAGCGTACCCTCCAGGGCCTTGGCCGTGGCTGCCGCAAGGGCGTGGGCGACCCGTCCTGAGGTCCAGGACGTACCGATGCAGGTCCTGACATCGAGCCGGCGGATCAGCCAGACGCTCTCGTCCCCGCCGCGTAGCGTCGCCGGGAGGCGCTCGGCGAGGGACGCGAGCAGCAGCCGGTCCAGCGTGCCGCGGACGGCGAGATGAGGGCTCCCTTCCGCGACCCGGTAGCTGACGAGATGCCGCCGAATGTGCACTGCGCCAGCGCCCCGTGCCATTGCGGGCTGCGGGCTCACGGTGCGGCGGTCGCGGGAGGCTCGACCTCTGAGTCGAAGGCGCCCGACGCTGCGATCAGCTCCTCGAGCACCTGGATCGAGCCGGCGGTTCGCAGGAGGGAGTCCTGCACCTGCGCATGATGACGTTCCAGTTGCAGCAGTTGGGACTCGCCGTCGGCATAGTCCTCCCTCAACTCCCGCAGTCGCTGCAGCGCCCAGTCCACGGTCATCGTCCTCACCTCGGTCCGATCGCCAGGAAGCTGAAATTGCTGTCGGCAAGGTCACCGGAGGCGTTGCCGGTCGTCACGATGGCGGCGTTCGACAGGATGCGGTCCACGAGCGCGTTCTCTCGCGGATCGACCCCCGTGCCCCCCTCCAGGTTGAAGGCGCCCCACACCTTGCCGGCGACCACGGCCGGAGGGACGGGAAAGGCGGTGGCGAACGTGATCTCGTACCGCCCCTCGCCAAGGCGCACGACGGTGAAGCCGTCGCCCGCGGCAACCGAGCCGTTCTCGTTGACGCGGCCCCACAGCAACCGCAGGCCCGTTGGGGCGCCGACCGGACGGAGCCCCCCGGCGAACCCGATCTCGCCGTTCACGTCGAGCTTGGAGGCCGGAGCGTACGTCCCGATGCCCACGTTGCCCTCGAGAAGGGCCATGCCGATGTCCCCGGTGTGGCCGAACACCTTGAGGCGCGATCGCCACGACGTGTTCGCGCCGGGAAGTGTGGAGTAGACCTCGAACCGGGGCGGACCGCCGGCGGCGTCCATCTCGACCGTGATGGCGGGCTTCGTCGGGTCGGGGAAGACCCATGCCTGGCCGTCCGCGCTGTGATGTGCGTTCCACGTCACGCTGCTCCAGTCACGCGCGCCCCCGCTCAGATATAGCCGGTTCTGGCGGAGGCCCAGATCCCCGTTCACGTGCAGCATGTTCGTTGGATCCGTGGTGCCTACACCGACCCGGCCCGACTGGGTGAACGACGCCACGTGCGTGCCGGCACCGACGTTCTTGTTGTAGATGCGCAGCGCGCGCGGGCCGTCGGTATTCGACTGCACGTAGAAGTTGTCGTCGGGGTTCGCGCTGGTACCGATCTGGAGGCCGTCTTCCTTCAGATGCAGCAGCGCCGTCGGTTGTGACGTGCCGATCCCGACTCGGCCGGCGTCGGTGACCACGAAGTCCTCGGCGTAGGTGTCCAGGCTCGTGTTCGGATCCACGCCGGTCTTCGGTCCGACCGCGAGCCGGTTGGCACCCGACGACTGGTCGCCGATGACGGCTTGGAGCTTGGCCCCGGTCGCGTCGTCGCGTCGGACAACGTGGAACGGGAGCCGCGGGGACTCGGTGTGTGAGCGCACGAATTCCAGCCGACTGCCGTACAGACGAGTGTGGCCGTCGACGCGGAGGGCCCCCTCGACCCACAGCAGCTCGTCGGGCGTGGAGAACGGCGAGTACGGTTGGCCCCGATCGTGGACTCGAACGTGCCCACCGTTGGCCTCGATCGAGCCGACCACGACGCCGCAGTACTGCCGGGACCGCTCGTGGCGCTCCAGGGCCGGTTCATCTCGCGGGACGAACGTCCCGGGACTGCCAGGTTCCCACGAAACGACGCCGATCGGGATCAGCCATCGCACCGGCTCACTTTCGGCGGGGAACACCTGGTGAGGCACGCTCGCGTCGACCAGCTCGGGAGCAGCCGGATCGAACGTGCGGAGCGCCTGCGCGGCGTCGACGCTGCGGCCGGCGATCTCGACGGGATCCCGCTGGGACGCGACGGTTGCGCGATGCCCGATCTCCACGCGGAACGACTCCGCGACTCGGGCGAAGGCCGGGCCGTCTTCACACTCCTCGAACCCGGGTCGAGGTCCCTTCGTCTGGGTTTCCTGGTAGCCGAGCCACACCTCGACCACCCGTGGCGGGTTTCCGGGGACGAACTCGTCGTCGATGGAGGCGAACAGCGAACCGGCGATCTTGTGAGGTTCGGGGACGACGATCGGGCGGCCGAACCCGTCCCAGGCGTATCCCGGCTGCACGAACACGTCGAGGGTGTTGTTCGGCCCCGGAACCTCGCGGATGTCGAGGCCCAGCGCGATCCCCCACCGGTGCGCGCCGAGCTGCGTGCGTGCGAGCTGCGCCCGCGAGTAGGCGACGACCGCGGAGAGGTCGGCCGCTTCGAGGTACTGGTGCTCGTAGAAGCGCGGCCGCTGCTCGAGGACCGTCATCGGCCACCTACTCGCTTGCGAAGGCTGCTGATGGTCCGGGCTTGACTGCGGACGGTCTTCTGGAGATCGGCGACGACCTCCTCCAGCCTGGTGACGCGATCGGCCTCGGCCTCCGGCTCCCCGGCTTCGGTCACGTCGGCCTGGAGGAGCCGGGCGAGCGCCGTGGTGAACGGCTCCGGCACCACCGGTGCGAGGGCAGGACCGGCCAATCGCGTCAGCGCGAGCGCCTCGAATGGGTTCGCCAGCTCGAGGTCGGTGGCGAGATCGGCGTCGCCCTCGCCCTTGGCGCCGAGCGCCGCCAGGACCGTTGCCTCCAATCCCGAGAGCGGCGTGGCCCTGCGCGCGTACTGGGATGCGAGCTCTCTGACCGCGGTCGCGCGCCTACCAACCATGGTGACACCACCTCCTGCGGTCGCCCCGCCGGCCGTCGCCGCTGGCGCGCCCGTCTCGGCGGCGGCAGCCGCGGCCCGCGGCTCTGCCTCGGCCACCGCCCGCACCTTGATGTCCTTGTCGACCTGGAACCTGGAACGCGTGGGCGCACAGCAGAGCCGGGCGATCGCCGCACGCAGCGTATCGAAGCAGGTCAGTGGTGCGCACCGTGAGCGTCGCCAGAGGGATGCAGTCGTCGGGCGACCCGATGGAGCACGGCGGCAGCAGCGCCGAGCACACACAGTCTTTGAACAGGTCGATCGCGATGAGGAGGAGCTGCTGGATCGCCTGGGTCGCCCGCTGCTCCGCGTCCTGGTCTGCCGGGTCGGGGCAGACGACGTCGCCGAGACGCGCCCCCAGCATGCAATCGCGCACGTTGGCGGTGTCGATGACGTCACGCAACTCGGCCTTGAGGTCACAACACAGTTCCACGAGAGCCTCCGTCGAGCCTCCCGCCTGGCCGAGCTGCTGCACCCGAGTCGCGATGTCGACAAGACAGGCCTGGACCCGTTGGCCGAGCTCGCTGTCGGCCAGCCCGCTTGCGGCGAGCCCGAACGATCCGAGCCCCGCCAGCCCGCTTGGACGATTCTCCACTCGGCGGGGGGGCTCCTTCAGCAGAACGAATCGGTAGCCCTCGCACGTCACCGTCGGCTCGCACTGTGCAGGCGTGGTCCGCTGCCGAGATGGGCGGCATGAGCAGGCGTCGTCTCGGTGCCCGTGGCCATTACCGTTGCCGTTGCCATTCCCGTTCCCGCCGCAGGATCCGCACGAACAGGCGCACCTCGCAGGCACAGGCTGGCGCAGGCTCGTGACACCGCGTGACGGGCGCTCGTCGTAGCAGATGGCCAGGATCCATCGTTGTCGGGCGGCCTCGCAATCCTGCGCGGGTCCCGCCCCGAACGGTTCGCACTCGACCGCGGCGCGTTGCCTCCGGTATCCCTGGATCAGGTCAACAACGTCGACCGCGGTGTCACGGCATACGACGATGTCCTCACCGCACGGTCCGATCGCGTACCCGGGGCGGACCGTGACGGTGTCGTCGCATGCGTTGCACACCACCTCGAGCCCACATACGGAGCCGGGGCCGTGCAGGTACCGGTTGTGCAAACGATCCTTGGCCACGACGTAGTGGTCGAGACGCCGCAGATCCTCGTCGGTGAGGAGCTGGCCGGCGAAGAATCGCGGCCGGCAGAGGCATTCGAGCCCGTCGCACGTGCGCCCGGGCTTGCAGCAGCCGCATGCATGGTCGGGGACCTCGCGAACCGGGGCGTTGAGTGATCGCATCATTGGATCAGTCCCTCCTAGGCTCGAACCAGCTCTCGAAGATCCCGCCCTGTACACCTACATCGCTCCCCCTGGGCCGGTCTCCTGTGTCGAACTCGTGGCGGACAAACTCCGCGTCGACGGCGCGCGGAGGGTCTCCGGTGTCGAGCACGAAGTCGCCGCGCAACCGGACCCACAGGTCGGAGAGATCGAACTCGAGCAACGTGTTGACGAAGGCCGGGTCGAACACGAACGCGATCGCCTTCGCTCGATCGACGCCCTGCAGCACCTGCGCGCTGGTGACGAGGTTCCCGGCGATCGTTGGATCGACGGGCACCACGGTGCCCAGCACGGGGCAGCGGCACGCGTATCCGAGGCGCTTGTTCTCGCCTTGGAGGTCGAGGTGGGGTGCCTCTACCTGGAACACGTGGACCGGGTCGATGCCATCGAGGCTGATCTCGCCCGTGAACGCAATGACCACGCCGAGGCGCTTCTTGGGCGGATCCGGGAACCCGACGATGTTCCGCAGTCCATCGATCGGGATCGGCTGGTTGTGCTCCCAGCTCAGGGCGGTGATCTGGACGAGCCCCGCTTCAAGTCCTGGGCCCGGCGGACCCTCAGACCCCGCAGGGCCTGCCTCTCCCGCCGGACCTGCTGGGCCGGCCTTCCCCGCCGGGCCCGCCGGACCGGCTGGGCCTGCAGGGCCGACCGGACCGGGCGGCCCCGGAGGCCCTTGTGGTCCCTGCGCCCCCCCTCCACCACCGCCGCCATCGAGGATGCAGGTGATGACGTCCGTCAGCGCCGACGTGCTGGGGAGCAACCGGCGCCCGGCGCGGTTGTCGATGCGGGCGATGTGCGCGGCGAGATCGTCGTCGGGGGCTGCGGGTGGCTCGGTGAGATCGAGGATGGCGAAGCCGGGCCGATAGCCTCGGATCGTGGCCAGGACCACACAGTTCGGCTCCTCGCAGTCGACGCAGCCGTCGAGAGACTCCCAGACGAGATCGCGGCAGCCCTTCTCCTCGAGCGCGAACACCGCGACGCCGCCGGGTTCGGCGTCAGAGAGCGTGTAGGCGACGTAGATCGCGCCGGGCGCGACGGCGAGATCGTGCGCGTCACCGGCGAAGCCGACCACCGGGCCAACCGGGTCGGGGGCGTTCCCGACCACGCGGGGGACACCCACGGCCTGGAGCCGGCTCGCCGCCCCGCCCGCGGTCTGAAGCGCGTACACCCACGGTGTGCCGGCAAGCTCCGTCGCGGCCCCGGCCAGCATGACCGGCCCAAACACCTGCGATGCCTCGGGGTCGACCGCAGAAAGCTGGCCGTCCGCCCTCGCAACCAGCAACAGCGCCCTCGTCCCCTCGATGACCATCCACAGCGAGGTCGGTTGGGCGCCGGGCAACAGCGCACCAACCCCAGCGTCGACCGTACCGGTGGCGAGGTCGACCGCTTCGAGAGGAGCTGGATCGCTCGGCGAGCCCACGGTCGTTCCGGCGACATACGCCGCAGCGCCGTCGGGTGCGATGGCGAGGAGGGTGCGATCGGAAGGCACGGTGATGGTGGTCGGTGCGGCGGGCGCTGCGCTTTCGAGGTCGGAACCGTAGACGACCAGGGACGCTGCCCCGGTGACCAGCACGAGGAAGCGCCCGTCGGCAGCGGGCGAAACCGCCGTGGCCACCGGCGTCTGGCCATCGGGCACGTCCTCCTCGTGTGTGACCGCGAAGTCGCTCGCCTGCAGGACCGTGAGCGTGAGGCCACCGCCGTCCTTGTCGCGCACGGCGTAGAGATGCGTCCGGTTCGGTGACAGGTCGAGGCTGTGCACGGAGGACCCGAGATCGTGGGAGCGAAGGATGGCGTGCGAGGACGGGTCGACCGCGTGAACGGTGGTCCCTGCGAGCACGTACAACAGACCGTCGCCGGGGTTCCACACGAGCCGCGTCGCGTCGGCGAACCCGATGTCGGCACCGCGGACGAGTTGCGGGCCGTCCCACATGTCAGCCGAGACCTGAGGATCGACCGTCACGTCCAGCTCGAAGGACTCGAGGATGCGGTTCGGGAGGCACCGGGTGTCGTCGCAGCCACATTCGTCGTACAGGGCCGGGATCGGTTCGGTACCGCACTCGCGGTACCGCAGGCAGATCTGGAGCGTGTGTGTCTGATCGTCTGGTGCTGCAGCACTTCCCGGCGCCGCAGCTTGGAGTGCCTGGATCGCCGGCAGCAGCGTCAGGTCGAAGCACTCCTCCTCGCGGACGAGGATCTCGCGCCCGCAGCAGTCGAGTGCCGTCCCAGGTTCGATGCACACGAACCGGTCGCGGCAGCCCGGCGTCGGATGCTGCTTCACGCGCAATCCGCAGACCACACCCCACCCGTGCAGTCGACGATTGTGGTGGCGCAGCTTGTCGATCGTGTACGCCTGTTCGTCGGTGAAGTCTCGCTCCAGGAGCAGCTTGCCGGTGAAGAAGTTGTTGCGCGAAAACGGCCCGATGTCGCATGGTGCGCAGGGCTCGGGATCGTGGTGGTGAATGGTGGTCGCCATCACAGCATCACCGATTCAACGGGCCGACTCCATGTTCCGCTCCCCTCCGGTCGCTTCACTGTCGCCTCCCTCAATCCAATACGGTGGTCGTCCCGATGCGGCTCGAATCGACGAGCTGCGCGGTCGTCTCGCCCCCGCCCAGCACGGACGCGGGACCGATCGGCGTCTCGCCGAGGGTCACCCCCTCCGTCGGCACGCTCGCGACGACGGAGTCGAGGCCGATCATCGACTGGTACCCGATCCGAAAGCGCGGTTCGACGTACATGACGTTCGCCTGGGTGTGCGCCGGGCGCTCCCGCGCGATCAATCTTTCAAGGGCTCGGCGTCGCTCCGGCGTCTTGCCGGCCGACGCGGGCACGAACACCGTGAAGCGATGCGCGTACACATGGAAGGGGTCGCGCAGGGGGTCCTGGGTCGCCTTCAACTGGGTGACGCCGACCCGAGCGCCCTCGCCGAGTTGGCTCCGGTTCACGATGCGCTTGCCCCACAGCACGGCCTGATCGCCGAGGCGGCCGACCCCGAGCTCGAGCCACCTGCGCAACTGATAGTGCTCGAGGATCAGCGGCGGTGGGTCCCACGTCCACTCGTGCGGCGGCGTTGGCGGGCACGTCGGGGTTGTCGGCCGGCACGAGCCCGGCGCGAACGCGCACCGACACGAGGACGTGAGCGCGTCGAGACCCAGGTATGCGACCAGCAGCCGCCACATCCCGTACCTGGTGCCGCGCAGGGCGGCCATCTCCGCCCACCGCTTGACCAGGGCGCGCTGCAGCCCCTCGGGGACCTGCCGGTCCAGCTCGATCCCGATCCATGACCCGAGCCAGGGGAGGTCCGCCGTCGACATCGGGTCGAACAGCGCGGCGAGGTGGTCGAGCGCGTGCTCCGTCTCTCGAAGCTCGTGATCGAAGAGCGCGAGGAAGCGATCCGTGAAGTCGGCGCTCCTCGGTTCCGCCCCGTAGAGGGCCGGTAGGTACCGTCGCAGGCTGATCCGGGGGAACTCGATCTCGAGGTCGTCGATTCGTGGCGTCGAGCGACCGTTGCCACGAAGTTCCAGCCGGAGCCAGAGGTACCGGCCCGGTACGCCGCGGACGAGGCCGTCCCATTCTCCGCGATCGAACATCGTGCATGGCGCTCGGGTCTCCCACGCGTGGTCCGGGAGCTGATCGAGCTCCGACTCAGGAAGCTCGATCTCGGACGTGTAGGTCACGATCTCCACACCGCATCCCGTGGGAAGATCGCCGCGCAGGATCACGCGGTGCCAGGTGCATCGGTCGATCAGGCTGTCGAAGGGACCGAGCGTCGCGGACCCGGTCCGTTCGAACCGGTCGATGTCGCGTTCGGCCTGCGGGGCCACGACCTTGCCCTGGCCATCGAAGACGAGGGACATCGGCGGCGTGCAGAGGGCGCCGAGGTGCAGACGACCGGAGGCGTCCACCACGAACGGGAGGAGTGGGAAGGCATTGTGGAGATCGTCCGCGGGCGTGGTGAGCGGGATCGGTTGGCCTGCCTCGCCGACGCGGAACGCGTCGACCGGACCGGCAGCGTAGATGGTGCCGTGCCTATCGACGGCGACGTTGGTGACCGCGCCGAAACCGTCCCAGTGTCCGAGGTAGGTTCCGTGTGGCGAGAATCGGTGGATCATGCCGCCGCGCGGGTCGGCGACGAGAACGGTGCCCTGCCGATCGAGCGCTACCCCGGTTGGCGTCCACTCCATCGGGGCGACCCACAGGGCGGAGAGTGCCATCATCGGAAGCACGAAGACGCCGATCCGGCCGTTGCCCGCGTCACAGACGAAGACGCGGTTGCCGGCTACGGCGATGCCGCCCGGATCCCGCAACTCCCGGGGTCCACTGCCCTCGCCTCCGAAGCACGGCACCGGCTCGAACGCACACGCGCAGGGATCAAATCGCAACAGCTCGAGGCGCAACCGGTCCAGCAACCAGATCGCATCGCCCTCGAAGGCCACGTTCGCCGGGGGGCGGAGACCTCCGAAGCTGCCGCTCGGTTCGGTGAGCCAGCGGAGCGAGCTGGGCGTTCGCTCGAGCGCCAACGCTCCCGACGCGAGACCGGTGCGATCGGACTGGAGGAGCGGCCAGCCGAGGCGCGCGTTGCAGAGCAGCGAGGTCGGATCGTGGGGCGGCCGCGGAAGAGGCGGCAGCGCCGGCCCACTCATGCCACACTTCCCATCGCCACGGCGTACTCCACGGAGACCTCGTGCGACGTCGAATACACGAGCGCGCCATCGCGGATCGAGATGTCAGTGCATTCGGGCGCCTCTTCGCCGTCGACGGAGATGATCAGGCGCCGGATCGAGTCGACGCCCGGCACCGCCAGCACGCGCTGGAAGGCGCGGGAGAAGAGGATCGGCCCGCCGAAGGGCCAACCGTGCCCGTCTTCTCCCCCTCGCAGGGGGTGGAAGTAGTCGAGCAGCGCCTGGTCGACGGCGCCATGAACCTGAGCGAGATCCGCGCTGTCTTGGGCTGTCACCTCGACACTCACGCTGGCCCGCTGATACGTCGGTGGCACGACGTACAGCTCGCTGGTGAGGAGCCGCCGCTGGTCGAGGTAGGCGCACACGGTCTGCAGGGTGCCTTCGCTCGGCATCGGGTTCGGGGAGTCGGAATCCGGCACGACCACGACCGTGATCACACCCGGCACCTGTACGTCGGGGAACTCGGGGTGGTGCAGGGGCAGCGCGCGGGCCCGCGCCACGTTCGCGGCCTGCCTCGCGAAGAACTCGAAGTCGTCGGCGGTCACCGCCCGGCAACGAGCGCGGATCGCAGCCGGGGCGCGCTGCTTGGCCTCGTCCAGGGTCTCCTCGTCTCGGCCGCCATAGCTCGGCGTCACCTGCTCGATCGCGTTGTCGTCGATGCCTTCAACCGCATTGCGCAGGGCCCGAAGCGTCCCCGCCGGCACGTTGCCCTGCGTGCCGCCGCCGTACCGATACTCGGAGGCCACGACGTTGGCGCTCGGATTCGCCACGTTGGCGACGGGGATCGCGCCGTGGAAGCCGTCGCCGAACCTGATCTCCCCGGTGGTGCGGTTCAGCGTGTAGTGGAGATCGTTCGATCCGGACCCGAAGAAGTCGGGCACCTCGATCCATGGTTCGAATCCCGAGCCCTGGTCGATCTCCAGATGGAGGCTTCGGTCCAGCACCGGTGTGTTGTCGAGTGTGAAGATCTGGTCGCGCCGCCCGTTGCTGCCCCCGAGGACCTCGCTCCGGACGGTCTCCATCTGGGTGAGGCGCATCGTGTTGGTGCGCACCGCGAGAAGGTGCGGCGGCCGCTCGTACTGACTGCGTTCGACGCGCGCGCGGATCCAGTACCGGGCGGTGGTCTCGGGCGGGATCACGGTCTTGGCGAGGCTGCCGGCCGGAGTGCGGACGACGATCTCGCCGCTGCGCGTGAACGCGAGCGAGTCATCCTTCATCAGCGTGAGCGGAGCCCACTCGAATCCGTTCCAATACTCCCAGCGCAGCGTCGCCGGGGCGAAGGCGGCGCTGGACGGGAGCCCGCAGGCGACGGGTGCGTCGCGGCGCTCGGGCGCCGCGGTCCACGCGAACAAGGCGACGTCGGTCCCCGGGAAACCGAGCGCGCTGTCGAAGCCGAGCAGCAACGCGGAATCGACGTTGGCGGTCGGTCCGAGCGGCTGGAACCCTGTCGCCGCCTTGTTGGCGTCGGTGACGGGCTCGTAGGAGTAGCCATCGTAGGAGAGCACCGATGCCAGTTGCGCCGCCAGGCAGACCAGCGCGCGCGTGGCCTCGAACACCAGTGGCGGACCGCCACCCGCAGTCTCGGCGATCACCTGGGTCCCTTTCGGCACGATCGTCGTCGGAAGGAGATGCGTTGTGCGGACCGGGAAGGTGATCTCGGCCTGCGCCGGCTCCTTCGGACGCAGCTCGATCCCGAGCAGCTGCAGGAACTTCAGGTAGTTCAGCTCGGGGACGCGGTTCATGCGGAAGGCGAGCATCTCGCCGAGCCAGGCGAAGACCTGCAGCATCGTGATGCCGGGATCGGAGTCGTTCAGATCCGTCCAGACCGGCTTCCACTCCGGCGTGTACCGGGAGATGCGTGCCCGCATCTCGGCCACGATCGAGTCGTAGCTCCGGTCGTCGATCTTCGGGATGTGGTCTGCGAGTGGCATCGCTTACCGGCCCTCCGTGATGAAGAACGGGTACACGAGGTTCGACTGGGCGTTGTTCGCTCGAACCCGGTAGTCGATCCGGATGAGCAGCAGGTTCTCTTCCTCCGGCGCGGCGAACGCGTCCACCGCGAGCACGTCGATACGCGGCTCGTGGCGGACGAGCGCTTCGCGCACGGTTGTCGACACCTCAGCGACGGTCGTCGCGTTGTTCGGTGCGAAGACGAGGTCGTGGATGCCGCAGCCGAACGCGGGCAGCATCGGGCGCTCTCGCATGGACGTGCCGAGGATCAGGAAGATCGACTCCTCGATCTTTTGCTCGTCGCGCGACTGGGCGATCTTGCCGTTCGGCGCGACCTGCACCGGGAATCTCCAGCCGACTCCGAGGAAATCGCGACCCACTGTCCCCCCTAGACCAAAGTCCGCTTGATGGAGCCCCCGGCGGGCATGTAGGTGATGTTCTCGGTCTCCAGATCGCCCGCGACCACCACGCGCTGCCCCAGGGCCGGGGTGAGCACGATTCGACCGTCCGGATGCAGCACGATGGAAGCGCCCGCCGCGTTGCCGAGCGTGACGGTGGCCCCCGGAGCATCCCGCTCGATCACGAGCCGGCCGATCGTCTGCAACGCGGTGTCCTTGAGCAGCACTCGCGCTTCGGTCGCGGCGTCCAACTCCTCGCCCTCCCCGGGTCCGATCACCATGAGGTTCTTGTCGGTTCCATCGACGAACGCGAAGTTGTCGCTCGGCCCGGTGAGGAACACGTCGGAATGGTCGGTCGTCACGAAGAACGCCCGGACCGAATACAGGGGGTAGCCACCCACTGCCTTCTCGAACCGCGGTTGCCCGGCGGCGTCGCGGCCGCCTGCACCGACGATGATGCCTCGCCACGGCTCGGGCTCGTCCGGCTGGTACGCGAGCTGCGTGGGCACGCGATCGATCCCGGTGACGAGCTCGGACGTCCAGGCCGATGTGGCATCGTCCCAGATATCGAGCACCGAACCCGGGGCCGATCGCCGGTAGACGTAGTACCCGAACGTACCGAGTCCCTCGGGGCCGACCACCGTCCCATTCGATGTGACGCTGCCGACGCGCAGGTCGATCGGCTTCGCCAGCGCAGCGAAGCCTGCCTCCTGGCCCTCGTAGGAGAGCGTCGGCGGCATCACGTGCAGCATCGAGCCCTCACCAGATGTTCCCGGCGCCCGGCGTGTACGAGGCGCTGACGACGGCGTTGGTGATCAGCGTGGCGCACTGGACGACGCCGCTGAACGTCGCGATGCCGCTGTTGATCGCGACCGCGGCGCTGTTGAGCGATGCGATCGGCGCGTTCACCGTGCAGGACGCGCTCGCGTTGATGGTGGCGCCCAGACACGTGATGCTGAGCATCCCCGTCGGCGCGCTGATGGTGACCCCCCCGGCGTCGGCCACGGCCAGGCTGACGCCTCCTACGGTGGTCGCCTGGATCGAGCTCGGGGCGTCATTGATCGTCACGGTCGAACCCGACTTCGAGGAGAGCGTGATCTGCGCCGGGAGGTCTTTCATCACGATCTTCTGGCCACCTGTGGTCGTGATCTCCACGGTGCCCGGCGGGTCCTCCATCACCAGGCGGTGCCCTCCCTGCGTCTCGAGATGGATGCGCTCCTTGCCGGCCCGATCGTCGAACTCCAGGACGTGACCGCTGACGGTCTTGACCCGCCGCACCTTCGCGTCGATGTCGTCGTCGGGTGGGAGATCGACGCCGTTGTGGAGGAATCCGATGATGAACGGGTGGTCGAAATCACCTAGCTCGAAGGCGAGCAGCGCCTCGTCCTCGAGCTCGGGCATGTAGTAGAAGCCTCGCTCCTTGCCTGCCATGGTTCGCGCGATCGGCGCCCAACCGCTGAGCTCGTCCTCCGAGAGCCACGGAAACTGCACCCTGACGCGGCCCTCCCCGAGGGGATCGTCGATGTCCTTGACGATGCCGATGACGACACCCTTCATCACGGTCATGGCGTCCCGCCTCCCTGGTACTGCTCCCTGCGGCAGGTGAAACTCGTGACGTAGCCGTTGTCGTCGATCGTGTGTGTGGTCTTGGTGACGAAGTACGTGCCGCTGAGACGCGCGCCCAGATTTGTGATTCGGACGATCTGGCCGGCGCGAAGGTCCGGCAGGCCGACGACCTTCGCGTCGGCGGTGACCATCTGCTTGGTCTGGTCGAGCAGGATCGCAATGGCCCGCTCACGGGCCTCGCAGTTGGTGAAGACGGGCTCGTCCACCACGAGCTCCTCGCGCGCCTCACACGCGTTGAGGATCCGGTGCAGGTCCCGATTCACGGTGAGGCGCTCGTCATCGAGCGTCACCGTTCGGCTGATCGGTGTGCGCCGCGTCCGATGCCATCCGCGCACAGTCACGGACGCGACCTGGTTTGCGGTGGTGACCTTGGGCTTGAATTCCATCAGCGACGCTCCCCATTTGAGCTCGAAGCTCACGTCGCGCAGGCCCGGGACCATCCCGGCCTGCGACGGACCGAAGTACAGCTGCCGGGGACGGTTTCTGACCTTGTCCTCTTCCTGGACGAACACCACATAGCCACGCATCCGGGCCCGCTGGAAGAGGAAGTCGATGTCGTACTGGTTGTGCTGGGTGACGAGGGGGATCGGCTTCTCGTTGCCGAGGGCCTGCTGGTCGATCACGATGGGGAGCGGAAAGCGCTTTCGGCCATGATCGGTGCGCTGTCCGATGTCGCGCGCGATCTCGCTGTCGCGCTTGTTGGTCCACGTCGTCGTGTACTGCTTGCGTCGGAGCTGGTGCAGGACGTTCAGGCCGGTGACCGTCATCTCGGCCTTTCCGTCCACGAATGTTGGCTCCATGGTCGTGAAGTGACCCTTGAGCATCGTCACGAGCCGGCCCCCGTAGCCCATCTGCAGCAGCACTTCCTTCCCGCAGGGTTCGAAGAGCGTGACCCGGGGTTCGTCGCGGTGCCCCTTCTGCAGCTGCGCGGCGGTCTCGGAGCCGATGAACTTGTACTGGCGCCGATCGTCGTCCCAGTTGTTGATCGTCATCCGAAAGCTGTCGATGGACTCGACGCTGTCCTCGTAGGTGACCGCGCTCACGTCGAACAGGACGTCACGCGGGAGGTCGACGCCCTCGACCTTGACCTCGAACCGCGGGACGTAGAAGCCGCCTTGGCGCTCGGATTCCTCGAGCAGCGTCGTGGTGGTGGGCATCGGCAGCTCCTCAGCGGACGGGGGGGACGGACAATGTCAACCCGGGTTCGAGCCGGCGCGGGTCATGGATCTCGTTGGCGTCGGCGATGATGCGCCAGTCGGCGGCGTTGTCCAGATGGACGTAGGAGACGAGCGCGAGCGTTTCGTCGCGCCCGAGCACGTGGACCCGGTTGTGCTCGGGCGACTGCAGATTGAGCTGGTTGATCTGATCGTGGAGCGGGCGGTACTCGTCGATGGTGACCGTCAACACGGCCCGCAAAGGCGTGCCCTCGGGGCTGAAGAGCTGGAAATCCTGCTTGACGTCCGTCACCACGCCCTTGAACTCTGTGCGCCGCTGGTTCCCGTACCGATCCGGCAGGCTGTCGCCCGGGAACTTGGAGCCCCACAGGAACGCGCAGATCGGCGGTGCGTGTGTCTTCGGATCGATCTTGACGAGCCCGTAGAACGCGTCGGTCAGCGTGGTCACGCTCCTCGCACCGGCACCCATGCCGTGCTCTGTGGTGTCGAAGAACAGCTCGACGGACAACGTCTCGGTCTCGCCGCGCACGAACTGCTTCAGCGGCGCGTCGAGACCGGGGATGGGGATGTCGGCGAGCTTGGGCTTCTTGTCGAAGGCCAGGCTGCTCGGGTTGTACTGGACATCGAGGGACGTCTCGCCTCCCCCCGATTCGAAGACCTTGAACTTCGCCTTGCGAAGATCGGCCATGACTATCGCTCCCCTCCTCGCTGCTGTTCGACGATCGAGCGCGTGTCGAGGTCGGCCCGAAGCGCTTCCTGGCCGCGCTGCTGGTTCGCGAGGGCGTGGAGCACGGCACGGACGATGCGGTCGAGGGTCTCCGGCGTGAGTAGCGCATTCCCGTCGACGGTATCGACGGTGCTGTGCAGCTCGTCGATGCGAACGTCCACCGCTACAGCTCCAATCCGACGAGCCCGGCCCCGATCTTGAGGATCGAGAGCTGCCACAAGCCCTCGTGCGCGATCTCCAGGGATTCGACGGCGACCTCGTTGCCCGCACCCTTCATGTCGGGCCCCTCGAACTTCACCGGGAAGCCGCGCTTGAAGGTCCAGATGTTGTGGGGGAGGTGACGGCCGTCCATCAACATGATGAGGCCGTCCTTGCGCTTCACCTTGCCGTCCCCGAAGTCGTAGAGCCAGTCCCACCCGCTCTGCGAGATCCGGGACACGCCGCGCTTGAGCGTGATGTTCGGCCAGGTGATACGCGTGGGGAAGCGGTGCTCGGTGTTGTTGAGTCCGCCCTCGTGGCGCTTGGCGTCCTCCATGTCCATCTTGAGACCGCTGCATTCGGAGAACCCGCCCAGGAGCACATCGCCCACGAGCGAGAACGCGCCCGTCCTGACGATCGATCCGAAGCTCGAGGTATCGACGATCATGACCAGGAAGTTGTGGTTCAGGGGCGGATCGAGCCGAATCCCCGTCAGGCTCTGGAATGGTCCGACGAGCGCCATCAGCCCTCCAGCCCTCCGATGCCGAACATCTCGGCCGAGTCCCTGACCTCCAGCGAGTCACGGACCCGGCCGACGCGCAGCAAGACGAACTCGAACGGCTTCGAGGGGGCCACGCCGATCTCGACCACCAGACGGCCGAGCTCTCGCTCCGCCTCCGGGTTGTTGTCGAGATCGCACTTCACGACGAACGATTCGTCGGGGGTCGCCCCCGCGAGCATCCCGGCCTCGTGCAGACCGAGCAGGAAGATGGTGATCGACATCGTGGCGCGAGCCCGGGTGAGCGCCTCGTTCGGCTCGAACACGGCCCATTGGAGCGCCACCTCGCATCCACGGCCCACTCGATCCGGCGGTTGGCGGGCGCCTTGTGCACACCGATGGCGAGGTCCGTCCCGGCTACCGCGCCGGCGACGTGCCCGCTCGGCGGGACGAGCCGGGTCGGTTCGCCCCCGGTGAGCGGGTCGAGCACGCGGATCCACGGGAAGTACAGCGCCGCATACTTCGAATCGAAACGGGAGCGCCACTCCACGATGCGCCGGATGCCTCCGAGCGGATCGGAGGACGCGTCGATCGGCGCGTCGAGCAACGCGAAACGATCCCGCTTCAGCTCGCACTGCAGGACCATCTCGGACTGGATGCGGAACAGCTCCTCAGACGTGAACGTCGGTGGCTGTTCACCGAAGGTGGGCCGGGCCGGCACGACGTCGGCCGGTGGGTTGGCGACGCAGGGATCGGGAACGCACGGCTCGGGCGGGGCGATGGGATGCACGTCGATCGGGCGCACCTGTGCGTCGGGCACAGCGAGCAGCGCCACCTCGGATACCTCCTCCAGTGCCCGCAACCCCCGGCGCTTGTCGGCGACCGCGTCCGGCCCGTCGTCGATCGCCACGGGTTCGCCGATGAAGTCGCGCACGGTGAGCGCGGCCAGGCCGTCGCGTCCACCGGCGCCGCGGAGCACCCGGCCGGGATCGACGTCAAGACCGCGAATGTCCGAAAGATCGGTCCGGAGCTCATGGATGACGACGGGCTCGGGAGCACGCGCCACGAACGCACCGGTGGCCATATCGAACGTGGGCCGCGGAGGATACAACCGGGCGGGCCCGTATCCTTCATCCTCGGGGATGAGCGAAAGGCCGTCGTAGAAACGGATCAGGCGGCCAGCCTCGTAGACCGCGAGTGCGTACTCGACGCTCCGCACGACGATCGGGGTGGTGAGGTCGAACCCCTTCAGCGGACCGTCGTACGGCAGCCGCCGCGACGGCTCCGGATGCCTCCAGTAGAGGCGGCCGCGGTGCGGATCCACGCTCGACACGACCCTCCACTGAGGCGCTGTCGCGCCCGTCTGGCTGATCCGCACGTGCGTCGCCCGCCGGAATCCGCTCGTGCTCGGCACGGTCGTGAAGGCGCCGTCCGGATCCGTGTCGATCGCGATCACCTGAGCGGGGTTCCGTTCCCGCATGGTGAACGCGAGGTCGTCCCCCCAGGTCCCTTCGCTCGAGGCCCGGATGGACCAGACGGGGCCGGCCGCGCTCGCTACCAGGACCGAGGACGCGGTAGCTCCCGCTGCCGCATCTTTCGACGCGACGCGGATGACCCAGCATCGGTTGGCCCCGTTCTCGAAGAACGCCCGGACGGCGTACGCGAGGTACCCGGCGCCCGAGAGCTCACCGAACCACGAGGCGAACTGCCGCCACGACTGGATCGGTACGGGCAGATCGATCGGCCCTCGCTCGGCGATACCGACGAAACCGGTGATGTCCGTACGAAGGGGCGTGATCGCGGGCGCGCCGGCATCGACCGTCTGGTAGTAGACCCCGGGCGCCAGCTGGGCATTCACAGCCGTCACGCCACCTCGAGTGTGATGTCCTCGACGACGAGCTCGACGCTCTCGATCGCGACCTCGTTGGTACCCGCGTTGAGCGCCGGCCCTTCGATCTTGTTGGGCCAACCGTTCTCGAAGTTCCAGCGGAGCACTTCGTTGTGCAGCTCGTCCTGGAGGATCACGCTACCGTTCCGGCGGTCGTTCGAGCCGGTGACGATGTTCCGGTACCAGTCCCACAGGGTTGAGTCCTTGACCATGCCGCGCTTGAGCGTGATCGGACCGAAGCTGCGAAGGCCGATGAGCTTTCGCGTGGTGAGCGGGAGGTCAACACCGGTTCGGTAGTCGACGGCTTCCCCGGTCGAGGTCAACCCACCGGCCTCGCTGAACCCGGCGACTTCCGTGTCGTCGATCTCGAGTCTGAAGTTGAAGGCGCGAAAGGGGTCGATCCGAGTATCTGACACGTGAACCTCCTAGTCCGATCGGGCCGTCCACAGGCCGATCCTCACGATGACGAACTCGGCGGGCTTCACGGGTGCCACGCCCACCAGGACGATCAGCTGGCCGTTGTCGATCTCGGTCTGCGTCATCGTCGTTCGGTCGCACTTGACGAAGAACGCCTCCTCGGGCTTGATGCCCTCGAGCGCGCCGTTTCGCCAGACAACGGTCAGGAAGTTGGTGATCACCCGTCGCACCCGGGCCCACAAGGGCTCCGCGTTCGGTTCGAACACCACCCACTGGAGGCCTCGTTCGATCGAGGCCTCGAGGAAGATCAGCAGGCGGCGGACGTTCACGTACTTCCAATCCGCGTCCGCAGTGATCACGCGGCCCCCGTACACGCGGATTCCGCGGTTGTTGTCGCGGAAGTCGCGGATCACGTTGATGTTGACGGGATAGGGATTGAGGATGTCCTGCTGTTCCTTGTTGACCTTCCGACGCAGTCCGATGACCCCTCGCACCACCTCGTTCGCCGGTGCCTTGTGCACACCGCGCTCGATGTCGGTGCGCGCGTACACGCCGAGGACGTGGCCGACGGGGGGGACGGCGTACTCGCGCACGGTCGCGAGGTTCTCGGGGAACGGCTCGGGGATCGAGAGCCATGGGTAGTACAGAGCGGCGTACTTCGTGTCGAACTGCTGCCGCTGTCCCTGCGTGTCGGCGATCGTGTCGGTCGGTTCGGGTCGCGAATCGAGGACGGCGAACCGATAGCGCATCAACTCGCAGTGATCGATGAGCGACTGTTGGACGCGGGGACTGACCCGGCCCGGGATCGCGACGAGGCTGATCTCCTCGATGTTGCGCAGGCTCTGGAGTCCGGAACGCAAGTCGGGATCGGCGTTGTCGGCCCCGATGTAGTGATCGTCGGTGAGCGTACCGATCGAGTCGAAGCCGATCACCTGCTCCAGTCGCATGCGAGCCGGTCGACGCAGTCCGTTGGGCAAGATGTCCACGAGCGTCTCCGGCCCGAGCCGGATCGATTCCTCCTCGGCCTGGTTCGCGGCGCGGTCCATCACGCGCACGTACAGAGAGGATCCCTCAGGACGGCGGTCCCACCGGCGAAGCGTCCCGTCGATCGCGCCGATGACCTTCTCGATGTAGTTGCTGTGGCGGGAATCCATTGACAGGTACCGGAAGATCTCGCTGTCGATGACCTCCTCGTCACGGGAGGGCGTGCGCGGATCCGGCTGCCGTAGGAGTCGCACGGTCAAACGGAACTCACGGGAACGCACGCCGAGTCCGGCGACCTGTTGCAGCGGGGCGAGCCCCGTACCAGAAAGCGTGAGGGTGAACCCGGCCGTGCGGTTCACGTTCGAGACCTTGACCGGATCGCCGACCACGCCATTCGCGTCGAACAGCTCGAGAACCGTCCCCGGCTGGACGCCCGACGCGGACGCGAGCCGGACCGTGGTCGGGTTCACGATTGTTGCCAGGGTGGTACTGACGAGCCCGGGCGTCTCGTCTTCCACGCTGATTCGAAGTCGGTTCCCCCAGATCCCCGTGTCGAGTGCCTGCACGTCGACGACCGGATCCCGCCCCACGACGGCGGAGCCGGCTGGATGTGCGCGGGCGAGCGCGCTCTGCAGGGTCAGCATCAGCGGGCGGTCCGCGGCGTTCGCGCCCGCCCCGGTGAGCGGCGTCGCGTTCGCCGCGAGCGTGTGGAACGTGGCGCTGCCTCCCGAGGTGAGGCGGACGATCTCGTTGGCGGCAAACGAGGTACCGTCGGTGATGTACAGGTCGGTGGCGCCCTTCGTGGTGGGCAGCGCGAGCGCAGCCGCCTGCCGTCCGGCGATGGGGTTGATGGCGCCGCCAATGGCGACGCTGGTACCGCTGGGCACCTCCTGGGACGCCCCCGGGAACACGGTGACGTTCCCAGGGTCGGGCGCGACGAACGTCAGCGCCGGCACCGAGACCACCGTCACGATCTGGGCTCCGGCGCCGACGCCGATCTGGAGCACCGTCCCCTCTTCGATACCCATCCGGTCGTCGAGCGCGAGCACGCGGCCGCCGGCGGCGACGGCGGCCGTCGTCGTCTTCGCGAGCGGGACGACATCGTCGCCGCTCGAATGGCCGCTCGTCAGCTGTGGCGTCACCGTGAGCGTGTTCGTCGACTCGTCGATTGCCTGGATCGCCAACGTCTCCGGTGTGCCGGTCGGGTCGACGACGATGCGCTGCCCGACGACGAGGCCATCCGTCTCATCCGCCTGAAGCACCAGCTTCGTGTCGGTCACGGCGGCGTTCGCCGACAACGTCCGGCTCGGAGCGAGCTCGACGGCCTCGACGAGAGTTCCTGCGGGGTAGTCGTCCTCCATCGATGGAGTGATGTCCAGCTCCGCGAGCTCGCCGATGCGGCGCATCTCCTGGTCGGCGTCGCCGATCACCAGGAGGTTGGCCCGGTCGTCGAAGTTGCCCTGCCGGTCGTCGACGAAGAAGAGCCCACTGCCCGCTGTCGCCGTGACGATCGACGCGTCTGCGGCCGAGCCCGCGGTGAGATCGATGCGGGCGATCGCAACCGAACCGCCACCTTCATAGCCGAGGAGCAGGGGGGCGTCGAGGCGGAGCCGCACGGTCGAGTCGGCCGTCCCGCTCACCGGCATGGGCGGCAGCGCCTCGACGACCGAGCGGTACTCGGCACTCGGCGTCGCGCCGATCTCGATCCAGTCTCCCGCCACCATCACCCCGATGTCGGTGGTCGCCGCGCGGGCGACGATCCATCTGGAGCCGGGCTCGGCGTCGTCCTCGAGCGTGAACGCCTGTGGAAACGCCGCCCGAACGAACTCGGAGACGTTCTCCCCGGCGGCGTGGGAACGCGCGAGGGGGAGGTGCACCGGAACGAGCACCGTCTCGGCAACAGGGACGCCGTCGGCCTGCCGGTACTCGGCCGTGCTCCCGTCGCCGACGCGGACCCAGTCGCCGTTCCCCAGACCCGCCGCGGCGAGGATCACCAGGCTCGGAGGGCTCACCGCCGAGCCGGTGGCTTCGCCTGCCGGGCGGACCAGCGCCGAGGAGATCGACGACGCATCTCCCCGGTCGAACAGTGGTGAGCCGGCTCGGGTGGCGGCTGTGTCGAGGACGCGTGTGATGTACACGCGCTTTCCGCCGTTGGTGAAGAATCCCTCGACCGCGTGGGGCAGAAAGCGGTGGTCGCCGTACTCGGACATGCGCAGGAGACCCCCGTACCAGCGAGTGAACTCGCCGACACCGGTGATGAGCACGGGTACGTCCTGGGGTCCCCGCTCGGTGACACCAACCATCCCGGCGGTGCTGGTGCTGACCCCTTCGATGGGCTTGGAACCGGTGTCCACTTCCTCGACATAGACACCGGGTGCGAGGTACTCAGGCATCGGCTCCTCCCTCGATCGAATCCATCACTCGAGCACCAGGTACAGGTGGTTCTCGTACAGGCCGTAGTGCGGCGTGAACGACGTCGGTGGCGCGGTGAGCGGACCCGGCGCCGAGGCGGCGATCTGGACGGCGGCGACGCGCGAGAGGGGCGGCAGACCACCGTAGCCCGCCCCATCCGTGACGACGCCGTACGTTGCGGCGCCCACGTACTCGTCGGGTGCGAGACCGCCGGTGATCCGTATGATGGGTGCACCCCCGAACGGAGCGACCGAGCTCACGAACACGGTCACGTCCCCCGGGAGACCCTCGTCCACGAGGTCTGCGGTTGGTGGCCCGAGCCCGGTGGGCGTGACCTCCCGTACGGTGCCGTTCTCACGGTGGCTGCGCCGCACCGGGAAGGCGAGGACCAGCGTCGCCGGAGACTCCGGGTCGCTCGGGCCGACGACGTCCTCGACCTGGATGTATTCGGCACGGTCAGGGTCGGACCGGTCGATGCCGACGACCGATCCAGGGGCAAGCGCCCCGACCCGGCTCACCTCGAGGTCGCGACTCCCCGGCTCCGCGGCCCGCCGCAGAGCGCGGTCTGGCTCCGCGAGCGGTGTCATCGTGACGGGCTCCAGTGTGGTGCCCGGTTGCGGCCGCGCGGCGTACAGCGCCGGGCGCAGCGCGACGATCTCCGGCCCGGACGGTGCGCCCGCGAGGTCCTGCATCCGGCGCCAGATCGCCGTGACCTCGACCGTCGCGCCCGGCAGAGCGACGACGTGGTTCTGGCTGTCGAGCTGCGTCGCCCGCACGACGATCGCAACCGGCAGCCGCCGCAAGGCGAGCCGACCCAGGTCTACGTTCCCGAATCCACCTGGAAAGCCCGGCTGCTGCGGCACGGCCACGTCGGGCCGAACCAACGGAACGAATCCGTCCACCTCGAACCGGACATCGAACGCGTACGGCTGCGCGTCGAGGTCGGGAAAGAGTCGTGACGGGACACCCGCGACGCCGCTGATGCCGCTGCCAGCAGCCTTCACCCGCGCGCTGCGCAGGTCCGTCGTCACCAGAACGCCGCCTTGCACCGGTTGCTCTGTGAGCTCGTCGACCAGCTGCGCGATGACGATGGACTGGTAGAGGTCTCCGCGTCGCCGGTCCTCGTCGAAACTGGCCGTGTACGCACGGGTACCCGCGTTTATCGTCGTGCGTGACACGGCCTACCCCCCCGCTCCGACGATCACGCCGGTCTCGGCTCGAGGCACGCGAACCGGGGGCCCGAGTTCGGGTTGGACGCCGGCCTCGATGTCGATCACCGTGGCCTCATAGGAGATCGAGGTTCGATAGGACGCCTCGAGCGCGTCCCAGATACGGGTCAACTCGTCGACGCCGAGGCCTTCGAGGCGAACAGTGATGAGGCTCCCCGTGCCTTCGAAGTCGTCGCGGAGGTCGGTGCCGAACAATTGCGGATGGTCGTGGAAGCTCTGGAGGACCTTGCCCAGGATCGCCTGTTCGGTCTCCAGGGCGTCGTCCTCCTCCGAGTGCGTGATCGGCGTGAACAGATAGTGGAGCCTCACGGGGAGCGGAACCCGACGGGTGAGCGTGGCGCTGATCCGCTCGGGCGGACGGTTGAGCGTCGATTCGTCGCGCACCACTCGGTAGAGCCACACTGACAACCCGGCGCGACCGTTCATCTCGGCGGGCGTGTTCAGGTAGACACGGAACGTCCCCGGAGGGGCGAAGAAGTCCTCCAGCGCCGGATCGGCTTCGAACTCCGCCTGGAGGAAGTCCGCGATCGTCCGACTCGTCGCCCGGAGCGCGGTGATCATGGAGCCCTCTGGAGCTCTCTGATGACCGGCACGAGATTCTCGGGGCTGACCTCGCCGAGGGCTTCGCGGTGGGGCCTGAGCTCATGAACGGTCCCGTGCCATCGATCGACGGACAGGCCGATCACTCGAAGCAGCGACCGCTCCGCGAGCAGGTCCTGACAGGCTCTCGGGATCTCGTGATCTCGCTGTCCAACGATCACCACCTCGGCTCCCGTCGCCGCCACCCGTTCCGCCAGCGATTCGTCCGCCGTCGGCTCGCCGACGATCTCCATGTCCGTCTCCCGCTCGATGATTCGTTCGAGGAGGTCACGAACCATCCTCGGCATCCCTACCAGAAGGATCCGGACGGGCCTCACCTTCGGCTCCGGCCGCGCATGGGTCCGATCATCGAAGCAGGAGAGGCAGGTGAGCAATGGATCACAGGATCTGTGTTGGATCCATTCGTGGGACTGATCCTCGACGGCCTCTGGCGCTCAGGAGATCCAGATCCATGGAACGAGTGACTTGATCGGCAGTCGAAGAAGACCGAGATCAAGGGGCGCGAGAACAGAGGTATCTAGCCTCCTGAGGACCTACGCTCGGTGAGAGGTCAGGAGTGGATCATGGCGACCTGGTATCGCCGTTTGACGTGGAGCTTCTCCAAGATCTGGTGGACGTGGTTCTTGACCGTTGGAATGGCGATGCTGAGCGCTCTGGCAATCTCGCGATTGGACAGGCCCTGTCGGAGCAGGGAAAGCACCTCCTGTTCCCGCAGGGTCAGGGCCCTCCCGGAGCTGACCGACTGCGACGAGAGAGTGGCCACCCTGCGCAGGAGGCTGGCCGCGATCCGTGGAGGGCACGGCATCTCGTCGCGGTCGACGCACCGGACCACGTTTACGAGATCGCTTACGGAGCAGTCCAGATTGGCGTAGCCTGCGATTCCGGCCTCGGCCAAGGGAAGCAGCGATTCCTCGGTCTCCTGCAGACCCAGAACCACTACCTTTGCTCCCCGGCTCTGACGTCTGATCTGTCGCACGGCCAGCGGTCCATCAGAGATGGCAAGATCAAGCAGCACACAGTCCGGATCAAGCTCCCGCAGACGCGTAAGCGCATCGGTCCAGTGCGCGGACGAGCCCACAACCTCCATATCTGTCGTTGCCTTCTCGCGCAAGGCCTGTGCGAGACCCTCCCGGTAGAAGCGGACCGCGGCGATGATGAAAACGCGCATCACCCGGGTCCTCGTCGAACCCGTCCCGCCATGTCCTGTGTCTCCCTTGGAGCTTCTGTGGCGTGCGCCCGCCGACCGAAGCGGCCCGTCGAGACTGATAGGTGGGCAGGCGCAGTGCGTGAGCAAGACGATATGTGTGCGGACTGCAGCCGATCAGAGATGACATCCAACATCGCGGCCTCCGCGACACGAAGACACCGGCGGGCCGTAGGAACAGGGGAACCCCTGTGTCCAGCATCCCCGACCCGGCACGCGAGCGTCGCTCGACCAGCCGAAGGTTGACGACCCTGGGAAGGCGGCGCAAGTCCCCCGCCTCTCCTACGCCCCTCGGGCGACGCGACATGGAGGAGGAGGTTAAGGCGACAGTTCGGGTCGCAGTGACCTTCTTGGGGTAGGCGGCGACTCGCCCCCGACTCCCCCATGGCTGCCCCGGTTGAGAAGAGCAGCCGGAGGAGAACGCTTGAGGCACCGTCCACATGGGACTGACGAGTTGGAAGTAGGGGTCCGCATCTACCACCGGGGTGCCTGCTCCGGTCGCACCGCCGGCCCCACCCGAAGGAGAACGAGGAGGTGATATGGAGCCCCCAAGCGACAGCGGACGAACAAGAATGTCCTCTAGGGAGGGAAGTACAAGTTCGGGATCGAAGGTGAGATCGTGATCAGGCGGCCGGTAGAGGAGGTTTTCCACTTCGCCGCCGATGAGTGCAACAAGGCCGGTCTACAACCCGCACATGCGTCACGCCGAACCAGATCACGGAGGGACCCCTCGGCGTCTGGACGCGTTTCCGGACCGAGATCAGAAGCATGCGCCGAACTGTCCCGATGGTCACCGAGATCACTGCCTACGAGCGACCCGGGCTATACGGGCCATCGACACACGCGCGGAAACGCCAAATACAGGCTGCAACGATACTCCGAGTTCTCGAAGGGCGGTCCGTGGAGTTGGAGGACGGCCTAACTTCCCAGCCGTCATTGGCCGTGAGAGACTCTCCGACAGGTTGCGTGGCTCCATCGATTGGAGTGCAATCCGTTCGATCGCCGAGCGAAGGGGGGAGCGATTGGAGCAGGCAGCGTATCCAGTTCAGTTCTCGGTGGACTATCCCGACCGACCGCTCAACCGGCTGACGACGTTCTTCCGGCTCGTTGTGGCCGTCCCCGTTCTCATCGTGCTGGGAATCGTATCGGGGGAAACGTGGGAATGGAGCTATGGCCGGAGATCGGTCGCCGTGGCCAGCGCCGGCGGCCTGTTGTTCGCCGCACCGTTGCTATTGATCCTGTTCCGGCAGAAATACCCGCGGTGGTGGTTCGACTGGAACCTGGAGCTCCAGCGGTTCACCAACCGGGTTGGCGTGTACCTGGCGTTGATGGACGATCGCTATCCGTCTACCGACGAGGAGCAGTCGGTTCACCTGATCTACACGTACCCCGACGCCCGGCGCGACCTCAACCGGTGGCTCCCTCTGGTGAAGTGGCTCCTGGCGATTCCCCATTACATCGTGCTCTTCTTCCTGTGGATCGCCGCCGTTGTCGTGGTGATCGTTGCCTGGTTCGCGATCCTGTTCACAGGCCGGTATCCGCGAGGTATGTTCGACTTCGTAGAAGGCGTGATCCGGTGGAGCAACCGGGTCAGTGGGTACGCATTCACCCTAGTGACGGACCGGTACCCACCGTTCAGCCTATCCGCGTGACTGCCCTGACGGCGATCAATGGATACGCAAGGCGACTGGACGAGTACCGCGGGTCGGATATGGCTCTGGCCGGTGGCGATTCTGGTCAGCTTTCCGATCGGGGGGTCCATTGCAGACCCCATCGTGGAAGGAGTCGATTCCGTGGGAGCAGCGCTCGCCGGGACGTCATCGCGGGCGCGATCATCGGAGCGGCAGAGTGGTTCGCGGGAGCCACAGCCGCTCGGTGAACGTAGAACGCGCTGCAGGCGCTCTGCTCATCTTCCTGCCGCTCGCGTTCAACGCGTTCTTCTTCCTGCTCGCGCGACGCTTCGACTACCCGGACATTCTGCGTAGCCCAACCGAGGACATCCTGAACCGCTTCCAGGCGGGCGGGGTGGGCCTCAAGCTTCTTTGGTACGGCTTCATGCTGACGGCCGTCCTGCTTGCGCCGCTTGCCGTACTCCTGGGACAGGTACTCGCCCGTGACGGCCTCGCAGTTGTGCCCACGGCGACCGTGGTCGGTGTCCTCGCGGCCGTCGTGCAATTCCTCGGGCTTGCGCGCTGGCCGTTCCTCGTTCCGGCGCTGGCGCGTGCGTACACGGATCCTGCTTCGAGCCAGGCCACGCGCGAAGCGACCACCGTTGCCTTCGAGTCGTTCCATCGCTACCTCGGGGTCGGGATCGGGGAATGCCTCGGCTATCTCCTCACAGGCGCGTGGACGATCCTCGTCGGAGTGGCGATGCTCCAATCTTCCACGTTCGAGGCGTGGCTCGCGTGGCCGGGTATCTTCATCGGATTCTTCCTCATCGTCGGTTCTCTGGAGTTCGTCGGCCGCTTCGAGGAGCAGGGCTGGAACCTCGCGGGCGCGATCGTCCCGATCACCTACATCGCCTGGTCGCTCTGGCTCATCCTCTCGGGGTTAGTACTCGTGGTCGGGTAGGCGGGGCGGGTGTTCGGGGAGGCGGCGGCGACTCCGCAAGCTGCCGGCGGTCATCGCACGACGCGATAACGGATTGTGGCCGCCCCACGCCTCCGCTGCCTCGTACGTGTTGCGACCACGGCACCGACGCGAGCTATTCCCTGGTCGAGGAACTCCTTGTCCGCGCGCGTCGGCTCGCCCCTCCGCTCCCTCGTCGTAGCTCCACGGGCCGCCGAAGACCCAGTAGTGCAATCGCTCACCGCCACCGCCCAAGCCTCGGCCCGGCCCGTCGTTCGGCCCGGTGATGTACCCGTCCAGCGAGGTCGTGATTCCTGCAGCCACCTTCGTCATCTGCCCTTCCTCCTTGCGAGTCACCATCATCAGTCAGGACCCATGCGCCCGTCGAAACCTAGCGGAATCTCCGCGGAATCCTGGAAGGGGCGGACGCCCCCGGGTTGATCGGAGCTAGGCTCCGCTCCTCGCGCCCCGTGTATCGCCTTGGTCCCGAGATCGGAGGTAACTTTCCCGGCCTCGTCCCCAGGCAAGGTCGGTGTCTGCCTGCTGCCTGCAGAGCAGCACCTGGGTCCCGCGTCCCGCCGGTAGCCATTTCGATGTTCCGTAGACGAAGACGACCGGGTGGTTGGCCTCCGCGCCCAATCGGTGTCGGCTCCGCACAAGATGCTTGGGGATGTCTGCGGTCAGGCCCGGTCCCCAGCTACACGCAAGTGCAGAGCACATCGGCCTGGCCGCACCCGGCACACTTCAGTGTGCAGTATCGGTCGGAGCCAACGTGTAGGTGTCCGGCGTCGTGCTCCTGGGCCACCGAACCGCAGATCGCGCACTTCCATCCGTCGGCGGGCCCGCCGCACTTCGCACACAGGAGGGTCGTTTCGCTTGCCATCCCTTGTTTCTCCTTTCCCGATCGTGGCCGCTGTGGCCCGGCGGGGGCCGCGCGGACAGCCCTGCCAGCGTACCGGGATCAGCCTCGGCGTTGGGCCATGATCGCCGGCAGCGTGACGAGCGCCCCGGCCACGAAGATGACCACCGCGAGGTAGATCAGCCCCAGATGGCCGAGGGTATCGAAGTTGTTCGGGTAGTGAGCAGGGAGAGCCACCGCCAATGCCAGCACGGGAGAGGCCACCGCCCCCACCCAAGCCCACAGCTGTCCGCGCCGGACGCCGTAGATCACCAGGAAAAGCACCGCCAGCCCGGTGGCCGCGATGAACCCGGAGACCGCGATGTGCAGATGGCTCACGTACTGGAACAGCGACGGGCTGAAGGCCTGGATGGCATCCTTGCCCACGTTCACCTCGTTGCTGCCGATCCCCAGCTCCAGGAAGCTGTCCGTGAAGTTGCGAACGAAGAAGATCGCCGCGTAGCCGATGAAACCCACCGCAGCCAGGCCCATGAGCCACGAGCCCGCCCGTAGACTCCCCCCGCCCACCTGGTTCGGGGTCCGTTCCCTGACGACCGTTGCCATGCACGCCACCTCCCTTTCAGCTACAAAGACGTCCACCTTGCTCGCCGCATTGCCAGTTTGGACGGATGCAATAAGTTCGTTCCTGCACTCGTCTTTCAAGTGAAAGGGGCGTGTCGCGGGGGCCAGTGAAAGGGGCGTGTCGCGGGGGCCGTGGACATTAGCGAGGTGGACGTCCGAGACCGAACGAAACAAGAGTTCCAGCGACTGGTGATCCCGGAGCTTGCGGCGCTGTACTCGCTGGCCAGACGGCTCGTCCGGAATGGGGCGGAGGATCTGGTGCAGGAGGCCCTGCTCCGTGGATACAAATCCTTCGGGACCTTGAAGGAGGACGCCGCAGCCGGACCCTGGCTCAAGAGCATCCTGGTGAATGTGTTCCGGGACCAGTTACGGAAGCGAGCCAGATCGGTGGAGGAGATGCCCGTGGAGGACGTGGAGGACTTCTCGCTCTACCGAATCCTGGTGGAAGAAGATCCCTTCCCCTACTCGGATACGTTGCACCACGATTTCCTTCGCGCGTTCGGGAAGGAGGACGTGCGGGAGGTGCTCGTGCGCATGCCAGAGATCTATCGAGCGCCACTCGTCCTCCGGTACATGGACGGGTTCGCCACGAAGGAGATCGCCCGCCTGCTCGGAGTTCCACTGGGGACGATCCTTGCCCGGCTGCACCGGGGGCGGAAGCGGTTCGAAATGGAGATGTGGGCATACGCGGAGGAGATGGGACTCCTCGTCGGGGAGGCACTCATATGACCGAGAAGCAGGGACTGATCCCGTGCTCCCAGGCGGTGGGACAGCTGTGGGACTACCTCGACAACGCCATCGCGCCTGAGGACCACGAGAGGGTGGAGAGGCACCTGTCGTTCTGCCGGAAGTGCTGCGGAGAGCTTGAGTTCGCCAAGGAGCTCCGGGAGTTCCTGGCCTCACGCGGAGCCGAAGAGATCCCGCCGTACGTCAAGGCTCGGCTCGAGCGATTCGTGGAAGAGATCTAGGGGGGCAAATGGGCCGAGACCTCATGTTCCAGGACGAGATCAAGGACTCTGTGCGGCAGGCCTACGCCGCGATCTCCACCGGCGGCGGCGAGATGGTAGCCCGGCGCCTCTACTCCACCGACGAGCTCTCGGAGGTTCCAGCCGCAGCCGTCGAGTGGGCCCTCGGGGTGGGGAACCCCGTCCGATACGCCTTGCTCCACCCCGGCGAAGCGGTCCTCGACATCGGCTCGGGAGGGGGGATCGACACGATCCTCGCGGCCCGACGGGTAGGGTCGGGGGGGAAGGCTATCGGTCTCGACATCCTAGAGGAGATGTCTGAGCGTGCCCGGCGCCACGCTGCTGAGGCAGGCGTGCAGGGCTGGACCGAGTTTCTTCAGGGGGAGATGGAGGATATCCCGCTGCCCGACAAGTCGGTGGACATAGCGATATCCAACGGCGTCCTGAACCTGTCCGCCCGGAAGAGCCGGGCTCTGGCCGAGATCTTCCGGGTGCTTCGGCCTGGAGGGCGAATCTGCATGGCCGACCTCACGGTAGAGGGGGAGCTTCCCCCGGAGGTGGCCAACGACCAGAGCGCCTGGGCTGGCTGAGTGTCAGGGGCCATGGCGGAGCGTGTCTTCGCCGGGAAGCTCGAGAGAGCGGGTTTCACTGATGTCTGGGTGGGTGGTCATCGCCCGTTCGGCATCGAAGAAGCAAACACGTATCCGCTCTTCACTGCAGAGGTGATCGAGCTCATGAGGCGGACGATCCCGATCGAACATCAGGACCACGTGGCCACCGGGGTCATCGTCAAGGCCCACAAGGCCGGGTAA
>WNGA01001548.1_pt1 | contig 35247 bp, 27 predicted proteins | sample 5400061 | NCBI WGS metagenome assembly WNGA01 (sample SAMN13153366, study PRJNA577476) | soil metagenome | isolation source: 100 cm soil or saprolite under grassland replicate 2 | place: USA:California | collected 2016-06-15
CACGTTAAGACTCCTTTGAAAATAGATTTGAGGAATTGCGAACTACTTTGAGAACTCCTTCGTCAGATAGATCATGATATCTTGAGGATACTCGCGGACGAGAATTGCGATTGTAACAAAGCGGACCATTGCATCGAACCTGTTGTCTGATATTGACGTTGGGCCGTCGATTTCAAGGTTCGCAGCACAAACGACTCAGTTAGGCGGTTACGAAGCATCTGCTGACCTTCCAAATGTACCGGCTTCACTGGTACGAGAGCTTGAGCCTTACACAAGATTGTCGGCTTACTCACTAGCTGGCTGGGATCCAGTTAAGCGTGAATTGTGGACCAAGAGTCTCCCTGAACATTCTAAGTCTTGAGTTGATAACATTAGGCCGTCCTTGAACGGCAGCGGTGTAGGACAATAGCTCTGGTCCAAACCGGGGCTTTCGGTCCTTAGAATGCCAATCAAATTTCCCACAGTGGAGGATATCCCAGATAGAGAAACCTCAAAGGTTAATATCAAGATTCTCGACCCTTTGCTATACAGCGCCACTGAATCTACACATTTCGCACTGCGCCATCTGAATAACTTCAAAGTGACGCCACCAAAGCGAGATGAGAGAGACCTAATCGCTCTTCTTCGAATGCAATTGGAGTTATTCGCTGTAACCCATAAGAGTATTCGTATGCTTCTTCGGAAAGCCTACCGAGAACCGGACAAGAGATCAATAAGTGATGGTGCCTCGCTAGTACGAGAGCAAATCGAAAAGCTCCTTGTATGTGTTTTGGTCCTAGATAATCCCACCAAGTGGATGAAGCAATACATGCGTAATGCTTTAAAAAATGACTTGGTTGAATACTTCGTGGAACTAGCAGAACACAGCGAAACTCCACGACTTAATGACCTTCTTAATAACCAATATCCGACCTACCTAAAGGCAGGGCAGCGTCCTAAGGTGCCTGGGCAAAAACGATTTACTCTTGTTTCAGATTTCGCGATCAACTCTCGGGTTGAAAAAATTATGCCCATTTCGACTACTTATCTGAAAATACACTTGGTGCAATTTCAATTGAGTTCATTACTGTGTGCGGGCCATTCGCGATACAGGTATGAATCTCGGCACAATCTCGAGAAAACTCGGCGCACTCTAAATATCGAGTCGGGCAAATATCTTTCCGGAAGATCTCAACCGGCCTGCACCAATTGGAGATGCTGATTCAGAACAGACTAACGTCCGATTCGTCTGGATCAGGAGTTTTGGAGATTGGAATTGGTGCGTTCTGGAGCGGCGGCGAAAGAGTGTTGGAAAGCTAAGTTGTTGAAAAGATTGGTAGGCGCGTGGGGATTTGAACCCCAGACCCCTACCGTGTCAATACCTTCGCTAACTCTTTTCAAATCAACAAGCACTAAATTTGCTCAGCAAAATTCGCACTGCATGCACTGCATCCACTGCTTCAGCTGCCTGTTCAGCACCTTTTTGTGTGCCAAACTGTGTGCCCACTTTTATAATACGTCTCAGTCGATCGCGGCAGCCTTTCTGGCAGAGCCAGATCCAACTTGATCGAAAACATAGGGAAGGACTTCGTACTGATTGCCGCACCATTGAACCTCAGGACTCTTGCGCTTAGATCTTTATCTCTGTCAGCTCTTCACTCTTTGCTCATCCACATTATAACGAATCATTTTTCTGTACAGCGTCATCCGTGACCAATGCAGCCGTTTGGCAGCTTCAGTTCGGTTCCAGTTAGATCCATTCAACGCTCGCAAGATAGCGGTGCGTTCGGTAACTGCTTGCATTGAGCCAGTACCGCTCATCTGCGCAGCTCGAAGCAAATGACGGGTAACCTGTGCAGGAAGATCCACCTTGCCCTGATCTTGCTGATTTGGCAGGTTAACGAAAGTCGCTTCCATCACATTCCGCAACTCCCTAATATTTCCCGGCCAGTTATACGCGAACAACACATCCATCGAACTACTGTTAAGACCTGCAACCTTCTTATGAAACTTTTGGCTGAAACGTTTGAGGTAGTAGTCGACGAGTACGGGAAGATCTTCAACGTGTTCTCGTAACGGCGGGACTTCAATGCGAATCACATTCAGCCGGTAGTAAAGATCCGTGCGAAATCGATTTTGTTGTGTCGCAATTTCCAGGTCCTGATTTGATGCCGCAAGAATTCTGACGTCGAGATCGCAACTGCGATTACTGCCAAGTCGATAGATCTTTTTGCTCTCGATCGCGCGCAGCAGTTTCGCTTGCACACTCGAACTCACATCACCAATTTCATCAAAAAAGACAGTGCCATGATTCGCGGCGGCAAGTTTTCCGTCTTGAGCAGCGAAGGCACCAGTGAACGCCCCTTTTTCATAACCGAATAGCTCGCTTTCAACGAGTGCATCCGGGATTGCGGCGCTGTTCAGACAGATGAATGGTCGATTTCGACGGATGCTGTTGTCTTTTATTAGTTGAGCCACAAGTTCTTTGCCGGTTCCCGTTTCACCGGTTATCAAAACATTGCTGTCGTACGGCGCGATCTGACTTATGTAGCGCCGTAATTCGCAAATCGAGGAGCTGGTTCCAATCAACGAGGAATTAGTAAGAATTAGATCACTGCATTCGGGTGAGCACAATGGCTGAATGAGTTCGTTGATCACCATATCGAGTTGGTTAATCTGACCCGGGAGTTTGAGGTATTTAGAGATGCCGGCGTTGAAAGCTTCGATCACAAAGTCTTCGCAACTCTCCCAGGCAATCAAAATGATTGGAAGCCATGTACTGGAAGCACGCAAGCGGCGAACGGTTCGTACTGATGCACTTCGATCAGCAAAATGCTCGACGACTACTATCTGAGGAGCAGTTCTTTGCAAAACTGTGTCTGACAATTCGCCACGGATGCGTAGCAGATTGCATTCGGCGGGTAATCCGGTGCCGTCGAGAACAGGTCTCGAAGAGAGACGTGCGGGAGGACAGCCGGTTTGGACGTGAAGAAGCCTCAAGCCCGACATGACATTAATAAATAAAACTGGCTTACAAGTTAGTTAACTCTCAAATTTCATTCGATGCGAGGATCAAGGACAACCCAAGGAACGTGCTACTGGTTGGTTGGATTACCGGGGGTGCACCCGAGGAAGTGCGTCAATGAGAATATCCAACCGCTTCTGGTTTTTTCAGCGGGAGGAAATTAGACTAAGTCTGTGGAAAAGTCAATGATCAGAGTTCAACGGTGTCGACACATTTTCATGTTTGAGGAAGGCTCCAGAATCCGCTACACGGCAGTGTCGGGATTGTTCAGATCCTTTCTAGTTCCTTTACGCTGAAAGGAACACCCGTTTTCTTAGAAAGGATCTGAAAGTATCCTCCCACTACCGTGTGTGGGATTTAGGACTTTTTGTGCAAAGTCGCTTGGAGACTAGAGCTGGGAACTTAGCTGAGTAAGCTCATTGAGCTCCTTTTTGAGTGCGACTAAATCGTATTCAAACTGTCGGAGCGATCGTTGTAGATACTTGAAAGCTTCTGAGGCATCCTTCTTTTGTATTTGACTGACTTTGTCCAAAAAGTGATTAACTCCGTTCACAAAATCGTGCATCGATTGAGACAGTTTGGCATCGTTCGCTACCCAACTGGTTCCCAAAGCTTCCAACCTGGCAAAGGACTTCTTAACGAAGGGTAAATGTTTCATCCACGACTTACTCTTTCGCAAATCATCGATTTTCATCCCAACGATGCCGGAGTGAGTCCTGATGTTTCCAGTGCTCTTTAGATATGTGTTCTTAAAGTTTGTGCGAGCGTTTGGAAACTGCTTGCCAAATTTCTTGATCGTATCGATTGAATAGAGTGGTGTGAAGACGTCTACTGAGGTGTCGTAACTACGGCGAACCTCATCGATCATCTCCTTCAGCGTCTGACGCACAGCTTGATGCTTTGCTTCGCCTGAGAGATGAGAAACAACCGACGTAAACTCGCTAAGCGTGACTTTCAATTCGGCTAGTTGGTAGGTAATACCTATTTCAAGATCCATCACTTTCTCCCATGTTGTGACGAACGCACCAATGCGTCTAGATTAACTTTATGAAAACCTTATCCGAGTAAGGTCCTTTCTCGGGTGGATACTCACCACCTGGCGCATGCAACTTCCAGCCTTCTTTTTGCATATCATGCAGCGATTCCCAGGATGTAGGTTGAGCACCAGACGAATGAAGCTTTGTCCAAAAGATCTCGGCCTCAACAGGCTTGCCTTTTCGTGCCTTTTTTATTCTCTTCAGCAGCCAACCTAATTCTGGACCACATTCACTACAAGGACTTCTAGTTACGTTCACGACAACGATCTTCTGAACTTTCGACCATAGATCTTCGCGGGATTCCATGTAGTTAACAAACTGATGTTCAGCATGAGATGAATTTCCAGGAGGATTGATATTGCTTGTGTTCCAGGTAACTGCATTAATTTTCGTTGAAGCCCTCGTACTTGGTGTCCATACTACCCCGCCTGTTTGAACAGTGGCCTTTTGCCGATCCACGGGCGCCAATTCAATTGCACCCACATCAACATCTTCCTCGAGAGTGACTTGAACTCTTGAAGTAACAGATCTCCCTTTGGGTCGTGGAACATCGTGTATCAATTCGGCGAGAGGAAGTTTAGGACTTGCCTCAGCCAGGATCGGCGATGTTCCTTCCTCTGTTTCTGGTCCGACTTCAAGACTCTTCAGGCCAAGACCCTTGTACTCTTTTTCAGTAGCCTCAACGATTTCGATAGCAGCTTCACGAGTGTGTGCGGACTTGAGGCGTTCACCTAACGTATGGGCCACCTGCGTACGTAGGTCCGCATGTTGGTCGGGATGTTGGTCAGCCGGTCCCTTGGGTTCTTCGGGCTTTGGTTGTTTCTTGCCAAACGCCCCGGCTATTGCCTTCCCGGCGGCCTTCACTCCCTTAACCGCCAGATTGATCACCCAGTCGATCGCCTTATTAACCGGCTCGCGTGCCTTATCGATCGTCTTGCGAATCGTGCCACTGATATTTCCGAGTCCAAGCAGACTCGCGAGGAAACCAATTGCAACCGGAATCGCCTTCGCCAGTGCGTCCTCGACCATCTTCGCTGCAACACTGATGTTTCCTTTTACGATCGCAGAGATCGAATCGATGATTGCGTTGACGAGATCGATGATTTGCGATCCGCGCTCGATAAAGAAGACAACGATGTCGTAGATTGCTTTACACGCTTTGAAGAATGCCGACACGGGATTCAACAAACCAATGATCCAAGTAACTCCAGCAACGAGCACCTTTTCCTTGATGAAGTCGAAGATGGCGTCGAGCACCATCGACTTCAACTCGAGGACCTTCTCCTTTATTAGTCTCCAGATTCCAGGTATGCCTTCAGTCATCACGACCTTGAAGACTTCCGCAGTCTTCTCGATCGCTGACACTACTGGCTCACCAACTATGTCGACGGCACGTTTACGGAAGTTAGCGTAGGTAAGACCGAAGATCTGAAGAATGATCTTGACGATACCCTCTAAATCAAACGACTCGGGCATCTCGAGTCCGGCTTCACCAAGTGCGCCAAACAGCCACTTCATCAAACCTTGCAGCAAGTGACGCGGCAGGTTTTTCATGAAGTTTTCCAGGCCCAGCATTACTCCATCGATCAGGTTGCCGAGGAACCCGATTGGATCGGTGATGATGTCGATGATCAATTCCGCCGCCTTGCGGAGAATGCTCACCAGCATGTCCTTGAAGGCGATGATCTTCTTGATGAGACCGATGGTTGCGTCGTAAATGCGCTGCCAGAGCGACTTGTTCTCTTCGCGCAACTTCTCTTCCATGGCGGACATCCGCTCGTAGGAAGCCTTGTATTGATCGACGAGAGCCTCAACGAGTGCGTCGCGGCGTGAGTCGATCTCCTGATCCATCGCGGCGAAGTCTTCGTCGACAAGTTTCTGCGCGTCTAAGCCGTACTGTTTGACGTTGTCAGCGAGGTTCTGAACAAACGTATCTACTTCCTTGCGACCGTTCTCGACAGCCTTTCGTGCTTCTCCCAGTTTTCCATCGACGAAATCGGCAACATCGTTAATGGCCTTGCGCACACGAATTTTGTAAGCAGATTTCGCAGTAGCTAAAGAGTTCTCGATCAACTCTTCCCAATCATCTCCCCACGTCGTAAGCCATGTCCCGACGCCTCCCTTCTCTTCGTCGAACACTTGTGCATACAAGCCCTCCGCAGCCTGCAAACCTATAGAAAAGATCGTAGGCGCAATGGCTTCCATGACTTGGAGAATGACTTTGACCTTGGTTCGCGTTCTCTCCTTAATTCCGTTGATCTCATTATTAATGCGCGTTCGTTCAGCAGCGCCTTTGTCCTTGGTGCCTTTCTGTTGACCGACGACTCCCTTGATGTGGAGATCACGACTTCCATGAATTTCGCCCAGGCCGCCTGAGAGCGCCTTGGCTGCTACTGCGTGAGTGCGACCTTGAATCTTCTTCTCGGTTTCGCGATACCGAGTCGCCATCTTCGCTTCGTTGGCCTCAGCGCTTGATCTCTCTTCAAGGTTTTTATTGAAAGCAGGTTCATTACCCTTTTCCAGCTGCTCCTTCGAAACATTGTTCTCCGCCATCGCCTTATCGGTGGGTTCGCGATCGGATGAGTAGTCGAGACGTTCATCTGGCAGCGGCTCAGGAACAACTGGGGCTGCTGAAACGGGCTTGGGTGGTTGCCCAACTTCTTCTGGTTTGAAGTCGACCTTTTGTTCGGCTGTTGTGGGTGTAACCTCGGTAGCGGCGGCATCGCGCAAAGGGTTCTCGGTAGCTTCGCTTTGTTCGGCAAGGTGACTGCTTACCTCTGCGTTGGCCTCCTTGGCGCCTTCTTTCATTACATGTTCGGCCTGGGATTCCGACTTCGGATTTCCCATGCGTCGATCAATCGCTTCGACAAGTGTGTCGACAAATTTCTGACGTTGGACATTTGGCGCTTTCTCGGCTTCGTCGCCGAGTTTGTAAACGGTCTCTTTGTCGGCCACGCGCTTGGCTTCGCTGGCCGGCACCTTTGCCGATAGCTCAGCATTTGTAACTGCTTCGCCTGGCGGAGACTTCTTATGCGCACCTTTTGCACGGTGATGAACTGCGGTTACAGCTGGTCCAACTGCCTCGCGAGCTGATGGCACTTTGGGCTTCTCTTTTTCACCTTCCTTTGCTTCTGGCTTTGCACCTTCTGCTGTCTTTTCTTTTTCTTTCTTCTCGCCTTCTGCTTTAGCGTCTTTCTTCTCTTCAACTTTTGGTGCTGCCTCAGGAGCAGTTGGCTTTGGTGTTTCAGACGGTGGTTCTGGTGCTGGCGCGGCTGACGACGCTGGTGTTGCAGGTGTGGCTGGACCTTTGCCGCCAACTGCAGGAGCAATTTGCTTCTCACCTGCGACGGGTGACGCAGGTTGGACCATGCCGGGTTTGATCTCTTGCGGCTTTGCTGTGCCGAGACTCATCGTCGTAGTGACGATCGTCTTAGACGCTTCTTTACTGACTACGGGCTTGGCAACAGTATGCGGAACTGTCGTTGGCGCTTTGACTAATGTTGGAAGGACTACATTGATTTTTGGTGTGGTCTTTAGCTCGGCAGCTTTGGCGGCTGCTTCCTTCATCATCGCACCGGTACGCGCGTTACCGGCCTGCTTTTGCATTGCAATCGCCGCCCGCGCACGCGCGGCGGGATCACCTTTTTGAGCATCAACTAAAGGTCGCTTGGAAACTACTTGAGCAGGAGCAGCAGTCGACCGAACAGTGTTTGATACTGGCGTCGACTTGGTCGTTTCCGAGGGACGCTGCTCGCGCGTTTTCTCTCGGACAGCCATCAGCTTCTTCCCAATCCTTTAACTGGCGGGTCAAGAATGTCTTCGACGATCCACGCATAAAAGTCGTCACCAAATTCAGAATTGGTAATTGGTCGACCGAGCTTTTGATACTCACGCGCAAGACTCGCCGCGATGTTGCGCAAAGATAGTTTTTGCTTCTCGGCTCGCGCCCGAAACATCGCATCCAGGACGATGTTTCTGATATTGCCGCCCGCCAACTCAAAGCGATTCGCGAGACTCGCCAGCTCTTCATCATTGAAACTTCGCTGATCCTTTGGAGGAGTTAGTTTCTCCCAAATGGCGTGTCGACACTCAGGACTTGGCAGGGGGAATTCTACGAATGCATGAATGCGACGTAGAAAAGCGTCGTCGATATTTTGTCTTAAATTTGTTGCAAGGATAACGACCCCAGAAAATTCCTCAATACGCTGAAGTAAATAGTTGACCTCCATGTTCATCATGCGATCTTGTGCGTGACGAACTTCTCCGCGAGAACCAAACAAGCTTTCACCTTCATCAAAGAACAACCAACCACAACCACTCGAAGTTTCAGCTTCAGAAAAGATACGCGCCAGATTTTTTTCTGTTTCCCCTACCCACTTACTCGCTATTGCAGACAAGTCAACCTTGTAAAGATCAACACCTTGACCACTTGCCAAAGCCTCAGCAGCGAAAGTTTTTCCTGTTCCCGATTCACCGGCAAAGAGAGCGAGCAGTCCTTTGCCAAGCCGCATTTTGTTGTCGAGTCCTGCTTGATGAAAGAACTCATTGTGATAGCGAACTCGATTTTGCAGATCCAACAACTGCTTCTTATTGGCTGGCGGCAGAATCAGATCGTCTATAGAGAGACCGCGACGAGGCTCGATACGATGGGCAAAAGTAATTAACTTACGACCACTCTGCCTCCGACATGCTTCAAACAACTCTTTAGGATTGATCTGATTAACTGCTGGACACTCGCGTCGGGCGAGATTCATCGCTCCTGTTATCGCGTCGTCAATTTGCGACTCGGTAATCTGAAATACCGCAGCGAGATCGGCAGCGATTTGAGCCCGCTCATCTTCATTAACATCCATGGCGGGGATTCGCGAGAGCCAGATTTTTTTACGCGTCTCGTAATCAGCAATTGGGAGGTCAACCTGCCAAAACTCCGCATCGCTGACACTTCCAGTAGTGACTATCGACGAGTCAGCTTCGGCGATGGTCAGGCCTTTGTAATTGGCTGCAGCGGTTTGCAAGTAGTCAAACTTCTTGCGCTCATCGTCGGAACTAAACAGCGCGTCACAGCCGAGAAAGAACATCGACGAGCCGGTCAATAGCGCTTCGCGGTAAGCAACATCGACGAGTAACTCCCACGGCCATTGATTGCGCAGAGCCACGCGAACGTCGAATTCAAGTTGGGAGATCCGCAGCCCTCGACATGCCGCCCGAGTGATTCTTGTTGCCAGCCGTGGATCCTTTCCTAACAGCAACAAGCGCACGCTCTGATCTTCCTTCTTCAAACGGAGACGTAACGAATCAGGCAAACAACTGAGAAACTTTAGCGTCTCGGGCCGCGCTTCAATGTTGTCAACCGGGCCTATTCGATCCGTTTCCAAAATACCCGCCAGCCTCGCGTCTGGCTCGTCTGAACCAAGCAAATACGAAGCAATCCGGTTATCAATGCGAACTGAGCATTGCGCAAGCGCTGCGTCGGTTGATGAGTCGCCATTCAAGACAATCAAACGATTCGTCAAAAGAGTGCTGAATGTCGAAAACAGATCGCGGGCCATCGTCATTCCAACAGACGCACCCCGAAGGATGTTCATGAGGAGTTCGACTGAAGGCAAATGTCGAGAAGCATCATTTTGCAGGTAGCCAAACAATCGCCTGTAACGTTCATCTGTTTCAGCCACCAGACAAAGAACGAGTATGTCTCGTTCAGCAGGATTTAGTTTGAAGAGTCGAGAGATGCGCACCAGGCGAAGCTCAGGTGGCGAGACGAAGTCGCACATCCGATCGATTGCTCTGCGAATACCGGCTGCTTCGTCCCACCATGGTTTGATCGCCTTCAGCACCTCATCACTAACTTCACCAGGCATACTCAAATCAGATTCGAGGTAGCGATCAACCTCGGCTTCCGAAATCAGAATCATTCCCCAGTTTGATTCAGGGCCTGCGACGGCTTCCGACATCCGCCATCGAATCACCTGTGCTTTGACGAGTAATTCCGCCCGCGCAAATTCATCGTAGAGATGGTCGATGCTACGTAAGTAGGGACCGCGCAATTCGATGTTGCCTGGAGGCTGTTGGTCCATAAGCTATTTCACTTCGTCACTTGCAAAATCTGTATCTGACCGATCGATTGTCTAACCATGCGACTGGCGGTGTATCGGCCAGGTAACCTGCGAGTTTGAGAATCTCGTCGAGCGGACGTCTTTCTAAATCAGCGATGATTCGTTGCTTACCGACGATGATCGTTCCCGGACGCCGGGTGAAGTTATCGAGCAAATAGTGGGTGCTTGAATGAGCCAAACCGGGGAGCCAGCGACCCCAGGCCTTAATTAGAAGCGCACCAAGGCGGTTGATACTTGCTGCAGTCGCGGGTGAAAAAGGCGCTGCATCCCACAGCTCGATCGGTTCGATCGCGTCCGACGGATCTAACAGATGCTGTGCTGTAGCTGTCTCGAGAATGTCGGATGTGAGTTGTTGCCAGTCGATGGACTCGAGTTTCGCCAACGTGTCGCGGCCGTCAGCAACATTGCATCCGGACCACGCTGCAACGCCGGAGTCGAGCAAATCGTTGGACCAGGCAGCGTCTTTGTAAATTGAAATCGCCAAGCCCGCGAGGAGTGGCTGAATTGAATCACAGCCAAACTCTTTAAACGCCGACGCCAGGCGCAAATCCTGAAGCACCCGCACCAACAAGAACAATCCGGCACAGTCAGACAGGATCTGTAGTCCTTCCTCATCTGTTGAATCGATTGACTGGTGAACTAACTCAGAAACTAATGATTGGGCCAACTCGCCAGCATCGACAACCGCCTTGAGATGCGAGCCAGCCTCGCCTGATGAGGAGATTGATGAAATATCTCCATGTTGTAAATGTTGTAGTCCTGCTACTGGATTGCTCGACGCTTGAATGGCGACAGCACTCACTACCACACTCTCGAGCAAGCCAATCATCGCCGAGGTCACTGACGTTTCAGTAACATCTGACAGTGCAGCCACGATTCGCAGAAGATTTTCATGAGCAAACAAACTGTCTGACGCCAGACGTACATTCCTCGACTGCAAACGGATCAAAAGCTCCCGAAGAATGCGTTTCTGGGCAGGCGTTGCCTGACGTGGACGTAAAGTGAACTCTCTATTCGCGGTTGTGAACTTCGACGCGTCGAAGATTGATAAGACTGAATTGAAGAGCTGCGCAGAATCAAGCCAGTCGAAAGTTGATCCTAAAAACTCTCGAAGCTCTGACACTTGCTCGTCGGTTGGAACTGATGAAACGTCCAGCAATCGTTCGTGAACCATAAAGCGAATGAGTGAACTGACTGCTTCAGCCAACGACGTACCACTGGTCCAATTCGGGGAGATTGGTTTCGTTCGTAAGTAAGATTCGAGTACATCAGATTCTTCCGACCTTGCTGTCTGCCAGATCGCCAACACGTCCGCAATGCCAAAAGCTGCCTGGGCGAAAATGCGAAAAGCATCGACAGTTTGATCGTCAACCGGGGCGCTTCGAGTTACCTTTTCCCAAACATGTCGCTGACCTGTTCTGCCCAGCACATTGAGCACATAATCGAGCGCGTTCGATCGTTTGAGCCTCGTGAGGATTTGCGGAACAATTTGATGATTGTTCTCGAGTACTGCAATGACGACCTCTTCCGTTGGCAATCCTCGATAATTTGTGAACGCGCCGAAGTACCAACGGTCCCAGGCATCGCCCACAGCGAGGCGAGTCAAAAAACAGCTCACGAATTCCGACTGATTTTCGAAGCGCACCAGATTGTCGTCGTTATCGTTGCGAACAATGGTGCGGACAACTGAAGTACACAGATTCCGTCCCCACTGCTCTGCGAGGCGAATTTCGCTGGTGCGTCGTTTGGCCAGAACAGCGACGCGAGACGTCACTCTGCGGATTACATAGACGGTTGGATCATCTTCAAACACACTTGCAAAAGCCTGGTCGCAAGTGTCGGCAATTTTTTGACGTGCAACGTTTTGAAGAGACGCGAGTGTAGCTGCGGGCGATTGACCCGCGGGAACGCGATAACGAATTCGGACTTGACCAATTCGCGTTTCCATTTGAAAGACCTCAAGAGACCTTCACTGACCTCCAGCGGCAATTGATCCGGCCTGGAAACTGGCAAGCAGTGCATTGAGCGTTTCGGGACTTAAGGATCGTCTTATGATATCGGGGCACTCTACGCGGCCGTTCAATGTTAAGTCACCGTAAATTGTTACCAGAGGCTGTGCACTGGTAGCACCAGCAGGTCGTGAATATTCAAGTGTCAGAGCCGGTCGAAAACTTCCGTCATCGGTGCTAAACCCGATCACAAATTTGCGATCGAGTGCCTCATCTTCCGTACCGAGATCAATGCGGAGCTCATCGCCACCATCGTGCGATCTATAGATTGAAGGATTCGGATTCGGAGTTATGTCTTCCTGTGGTGTTGGCTCGGTGAACTGAAGAGCACCGCCAACCATTTGCAGATTACCTTCAATACTCGTAGCTCCGCGCAACGTATTTGTGCCATCACCGTCGATCGAGAACCGTGGATCAAGCGTGACTTCCGATTCCACACCGGGGGGTGGATCCACGACGCCGGGCGGCTTTACGTATATCGCTACCACTTCCTCATTCTTAACGGTATACGTATACGTTGTGTCGCCGAGTATCCGTTGATCTCCATCGGCCACTGGTCCAAGCATGAGACGAGTAGGTTGAGCGGGATGATCGACAGTCTCAGCGTCGATGCCGGCATAGGGTCTATTCGCAAGGTCGATAACAAACTGTTTCTCAGGATCTTTTTCAGTGGGAACATACGTTATTCGACCAAGATATACGGGCCATGTGACTAAAGGATCGTCAACAGTTTTGAGTTGCGTCGGTGAATTAAGAATGCCTGGCGGCACACCTCTCGGTCGCCGAGCTTCAACCTGACTCGAACGTGCGCGTTCTAGAAACAAGCGCGGCAGTTCATTGGTTCGATAGCCCGGAACCTTCTCTAGATCACAGGCAGAGTAACCACTTGGAACATTGCTGCTTTCGGTCGTTTCGTAGAACAGCCACGCATCGAGACGATTTGATCCGAGACGGATGAATTCCTCTTTGTTGATCAGCTTTTTGGCAGGTAGAAATAATTCTCGTCCATAGCCATCAACAGCGAGACCCTGACGAAGCACAAGTTGACCTTCCTCGAGTGCCAGCTCCAGACCAGACACAATTCCCCAACTGTGATGAGAGATATTGTGACGTCTTCGCAGGTCGATCTGATAAGACTGCTCGTCAACAAATTCATTGCGACGAAGAAACTGCCCGTCGAAGTAATTGACCCTGGTTGGAACGGAATTTTTCATGACGTTAACTCGCGGTGCGGTCTACGGAATCGTTATGTCCGGCAAATTGTCGACTACAGACTCCCAGGTCTTCTGTTTTCGCCTGAACTTCATTTCAATTCTGATGTTTTCTACTGTGCCTGAGAGACCGATGATTCCGTCTATGTTGTGTTGTGTGAACGATTGATGTTTGCGTATCGGTTCGTTGAGCGTGAAATCAAGTTCAGTCGTTGGCGATCCTGACTTTGTTACAAAAACTTTCAGACCCAATAGGGTCACTCTATTCTCCGTGGGGTTAGTTAGCTTGAGATCAAACTTCCACGCAGTGTTCGCAACCGGCGTCGCAATAGTTTGCGCAACCAGCATCTGAACGACTTCTACATCCTGAGTAGTCTTTATCGTGCGTTCGTCTGTTGGAGCGGGCCAGTGATATTTGAGTTCGACTTCGAGAGTATGATGGCCGCTCAAATCTTCAGGGAACACCAGTGCAGTGGTATCCGTGTCCTGCCCTGCAGCTAACTGTGTTACTGCTGGTGTAAGCGACTGGTTTGTTTGCCCCAAGCCTTTCGCTATCAGGTCGCCATTGATGGTTAAATCTCTATCAGCTTTGTTTTCGATCGAAATTAGCGTTGACCAGCCTACAGGTACTTCTGCGGGGATCTTGGAGAGATTGACAAAGGGACTCGTGATGATCGGACGCGTTTCGCTTGTAGCCAAGCCCGCAACTTTGCGGTCTGCGATCTTTGCGAGGATGCTGACTTCAATCGCCACTTCTGATAGACCCTGAAATTGGTCTGGAGGATGCTTAATATCGTAGTTTTGAGATCCACGGGGTGCGATGTCAGCTGTTGGAAGATTGAGATTGATCGATGAACTCGACCCCACGAATCGATCTCGACCCTCAATCTCCTTCAGAGCGGTAGCGAAATCAATGTTCTTTACAGTAATCCTGTATGTCAGATCTTGAGCGGTCTCAAAGAAATCCGGCAGTGGAGTAAATACGATTTCAACGGGCGACCCTCCGTGAGAAAGCACTCCACGGAAAAAGGCCATCAGCAATAGAAATGTGAAAACAGGATCTCGTGGATCAGGCTTCACTGGAGGCAATCGCAGCGCGCCTTTCACGTCCAACATTAGGAATTGACCATTCTGAGCGGTTTGGCCTCCAGGAATTTCCACTGCTGCATTGCCCCTAACTTTCAACCACGGAGTGAAGGCGACATCACCATTGTTGTCCTCTTGCATTGCACCAACTGAAAATCGTCGATTCAGATCGCCTTCTTCAAACTTCCCAACGGACGTTCTAAGTTGCTCGTGTTGTTTCTCTTTTTCGCCAACTTTAATGTTGTAGACGTCCCGGCTTGGAATGGCGGGAGGTTTTAGACCGGCTTTGAAACCTATTCCATTCGGATACACCAAACGTTGGTCATCATCAGTTCTACAACCGCAGGGTTCGCTCTCGGCTTCCTTAACTTCCGATTCAAATGAAATCGTCGGTGAGAGATATCGAAAATCAGAATCGTGATTGTCTACCGTCTTAGCAGAGATGTTCTGACCGCCAGTTGACTCTGGTTGTGGTAGCAATATCGGAATACCAAGGGCAGGAAGATCTCGAACAGTCGCTAAGCCAGTTTCAAAACTGACCTCCACCAACTTAGCCTCTCTGTTAAATTCCTTAACGTCACTTCGACGAGTCGGAGCATCGCTGTCGAGTGCAAACGAAAGAGTGTCCTTATTCGCAAACAGATCGCGAAACTCTAAAACAAGACTTTCACGAGCGTTAATTTCCTGAATTAGCGAACGCCATCTAAGCTCACCTCCTGCGGATGCTTTAGGTGTGATCCGCAGAAGTTCGTTAGCGACATTCAACAAAATCGGAGCGAGCTTGGATTCGGTAACAATTACGTCGCCCCAAATCTGCACGTTGTTTTCTTGATCAACGGCCACACGATTCGACAATGCACCTGCCTTGTCCTTCGTAATGATTAGAAATGGATACTGGTCCCCGAGTGTGCTCTTGCCGATCTTTACGATCGAAGTCTTTGAGGCTGCCGCGATCTGCGCAACATTGACGCGGGTACCCCGCACATTGGATGTGTTGATCTTGGGTCCTGACAACGTCTCTTCGATTTCCCCAAGCAAAACCGGCCACGGAGGAAAATCACAATCCAATCCCGCAGCACGAACGACTTCGAAGTTGGTCCCTATGTCCGGTAAAGGCACGTCCTCAGCACTGAGTATTACTCGTCCTTCATCACGACAATGAGTGCTCAGCGACTCTCCACAACCACCTTCTGCAATTTGGCAAGCAAAAAGAAAAACACACTTGCTCTCCGCCTCCAGTTGAAGTCGAACCAGATCTCGAACAAGTATCGTGCGACCGTATCCGTCGACTGCAAATCCTGGTTCAACCATGACGATATTGCCGTCAAGCCAAGTTCTCAGTCCCCGAACGATCCCCCACCGGTGTACGCCAACATTGTGACGACCAGCCAGACTAAGCTGATACTCTTGCTCGTCTCTCAGATCTGCTGTCCGCAGACGTTGCCGTTCACGATATTGGACGCGCTCGGGATAGCTCATTACGGGTTGTACCTTTCAAACAAAACAACTCGCGACCGATTGCAATGATCAAGGTAACTCTGGATCCGCACTGAATCTCTCGGCGTCGCACATAGCACGTCGAGGCCATCCGGCGCGTCGCCAAGGCGGTTCAAGATTTCGAGATTGTTGCTTTCCTGCGCGTCGACGACGCCAAATCCATGACCGCGCAACTCGGCTCTCACTTCCTCTACTTCACGCCAGATGTAGCGCGAAAGATCGACACAGCCGTTGTGAGTGGCCCAACAATCTCTTCCGAGCAATCGACGATACGGCGGGTATGCGTCGATATATGCAACACGGCACACGCGACACTTGTCTTTTTCTTTGTCCCACACCCACACGCGCGCAAGCGGCACACCGTCTCCGTCACAAACATTCGACTTGCACGGCTCGCAGGCACATTGGAAGTAATGATTTCTCCAATCTTGAATGATGTAGGCTTGCCAGAATTGAAGCGGAATCTGTTGATTCTTTGGGCCGCGCTTCTTTGTCTCCTCAGCAAGTTCACACAAACACTCTTCAACAAAACAGAACGAGTGCATCTTTCCGTAAACCCAATCACGGAGTTGCTGAGGTGTCCTGTACTTCTGGAGCTCGACGATAAAGTCTTTCAACTTCATGCGATAATCATCATCACGATCATTCTGATTTGGCAGGCAAGGTTCTGAGATTTCTTTTGCGTAGAGCTTGCCAGTCTCAGTTATCCGAGTCGCCTCGCACTCACTAAGCGGATCACAACCACTCCGAACCATGGGCCGTTGTCCAGCTTTGTGTTTCTCGTCGTAACCAAGACAAAGTTCAAAAGCACGAAGTTCGTCAACAGGAATGCAGCCCAACTTAAGGTCATCATTCGCCGCAGGCTGAATTGGACCACGATTCGGCGGCTCTTCCTTCTTCTTGCAGCACGGGTCAAAAGGTTTTTCGCACTTGAACTCATAAGTGAGCGGCTCGCACACAACTATGTCGCGCCCACAACAATCAACCGCGTAACCTTCCGAAACCTTGACGCCTGATCCTTTTTCGTTGTGCCAGCAGGAAACCTCAAGGCCACACGCGACACCCCAACCGGTTTTGAAACGTTGCAGTGCCGCTTTGGCGTTGGTCCAATCAACTAGTGCTTTCAGATCATCGTCAGTCAGCACCTGGCCGCAGAAGAAATTGGGCCTCGCGAGACACTCCAGATCGCAACAATCACCTTTGCAATCCGAGCAACCACAGCCACACGGTTGAACCTTGGGGCCCGAATGTGTGTGGACGTTCATCGGTGTCATGACAACGCCTCCTTCTGCAACCTTTCATACTCATACTTATCAACAACCGTGACCCAACTCTCGAAAGTGCCACCCTCAACACCGTTGTTGTTGCCGTCCACACGCCTGCCATGGCAGTCGTATAGAAAATCACCTTTAACTGTTATCCAGAGCGTGTGGCCCTCGAGATAACCAAACTTATCGGGTTTGTTTTTACGTCCCGCCACTTTGTATTCGGCGTTGAGTTGGTCGGCAGTCAATTCCGGAGGAGTTTCATACGGAACAAAATCAAGATCCTCATCTTGTTCGCCGAATTGAACAACGAACGTCGCGGCGTTGATGCCCCATGGTCCCGGATAATCGCTGGGTGGTGGTGAAGTTAGTTTGCGATCGAAGGTAACTCTCAACGGATTGTCTCTGAGCCATTCCGGCGTCATCACTCCGCCATGCTTCCAATTGATGCCAACCACGTGCGTGAGTCTCTGTGGTCCATACGGCAAGTTGGGCCGGCCACTCATCTCGATCAAATCCTTCGTGATCGGCTCGCCTTCTTTTACGCAGATGATCGCCAAGGGAACGCAGTGTCCGGGAGGGCACTTCGTTTCCACACAACTTACATAACCGTCGGCACAAGGCTCGATGCAATCATCCGGATGGCAATCCAACGAATGTACGTGCGGATGTTTCGGATGCTCGTGGTCGTGAGTGTCTTCAGGTTCTGGTTCGGGCGCTGGATCGGGAGCAGGATTCGGCGTTCGCGACTGCGCCTGGGTCTGCCGTGTCGAGTAATTGTTTTGGGTGGTTCCCTGGTAGGGATCTTGAGGTGGTTCCTCTTTCTTTGGAGGGCATTCAAGATGAATCGCTCCCCACCCATATTTCTTGTGTAACTCTTTTTTCGAAACCCAGTGCCACTCGAGCTTCCAGCTTTCTTTGTAACGACCAAACCTGGTTGCCGTCTTTTCTGTACTGCAATCGCCCTTGTCGTCGATCACGGGCACTTGCTCTTTTCCACATTCGTGGTACGAAAGACAGAGCAATAACCATGGGCGTGACTCGTTGTACTTGTCCCACGGAATCTCCGGTTGTTCGTCAGCACAACAAGCTGGACGCTCAACAACTATTTCACGTCCACAACAATCAATGGCTAACCCGGCGCCTACTTTGACGTACTTCGTGCGGCAATCAACTTGATCGTGCTCTACAACCTCGAGACCACAAACCACACCCCAACCATGCAGCATGCGGTTATGAAGGTAGCGATGCGTGCGGTGATACAACTGTTCGTCGCTAAAATCGCGCGCTGCGAGGTGACGCCCGGTGAAGTAGTGAAGACGCTCCTGCATCAGCTTGTCGCATTCGCCGTGGCAGCAATCTTTTTTGGGAGCTTCCATGGTGTGATCTCCTTCAACTCAATTCAAAATCCAATCGCCGACCCGAGCGCCTGAGTTGAGCACCGCCGGGCCTTTCGTACATGACAAAACTGCACTCGCACCTAAACGGTTTCGCTGTGGCAAACTTGGCGCATCCAATTCAGGTTCACATGACAAACTCAATGGTGGTGGGTCTCCAATGATCATGTTCAAGCCCACGATCGATCGACTGCCAACTTGAACACCTGCATCAATCAAACAAAGTTCGTAACTCACATGCGCTGGCATTTCCGTTTCGATCGCCCGGCGCAAGAGACTTTCGTGTTCCGCCGTTCGCACCCACGCAGCAGGTACGTAAACGCGAAATCGATGAGCAAAGTGATGGAAGATGTCGCGTTCCGGGTCGCCAGTGGAAACAAGTTCGACTTCTCCTTCGGTAGCAAAAACGCCGAGCTGCAATCGCTTAACGACACCATTACTCCAGAGTGGTTTCCCTGCTGGACCAAGCGTACCGGCGCCGGTTTGCGACAAGATGAGAAACTGTCTTTCCTGGTAGCCTTCGACAAACGCAGGAAACGGAGTTGACTCGATCTCTTCCGACGTCAATCCTGCAAAGTTCGCTAGATAAGCACGAACATAATCACGCAACGCCGAGACAGTTCCGCGATGGGGATAAATTTTGGGCACCGCTTGTAAAAGCCTGCGATTCTGTTGGCCTGACCAAGAACCCTCGAAAGGAACTCCAAGGATGCTTGCCAAATAATTCAGGGCGGGACCTTCCGGAACAGAATCAGGATCGAAAAACATTTCCGACTCTTCGATCTTGCGATCAAAGTCGTCCCACTCTGTTTGGAAGATCGACAGAAATCGTTCGAGGAATACACGAGTAGGTTCGTCAGCCGAAAATAGAGGCGGCAGATATTCAAGATACGACTCACGCGGATAGTGAACGCGCAGGCGTCGAACGACCGGCGTGGCAAAGCCGTCTCCACTAATCCTGAGCGCGATCGTCAAAAACTGACCAGGTGAACTCTGAATCAAAAACTCTTCGGTGGTTGGCTTCTTTCGTAGTTCGGAATCTGGTGGTGGTTGGGTTGGTGCAATGATCGTGTGAGCAACAACAAGTCGCGGATCATTTCCAACAATCGGCGCCTCATCTTCTTGCTTGTAAGAGAAGGTACCGATTTCGATCTTTGTCCCCGGCGGGAGTTGCTCGATCTCAATCTCCATCCGATGCCAGGAACAGTTGTACAAGCGACTGTCGAGAGGTGTGGTTAAGACAAAACCCGATTTCTCATACGACTGCTCGTTCGTTAGCGGCTTTGGTTTTGGCTTTGGTGGGAAATCTTCGGCATTTAGCGACGGCGGCCAGCTAGCCTTTCTCTCACCTAAAAACTTTCCATGACGATCGTAGGCAAGTGCATTCGGTTGCTTTGCGTCGTGAAGCAATAAGCAACCGGCTGAATCAATGCTCAACCGCGACCAGTCCGATTCAAAATCATTGGATCGAAACGCAAGCGAGATCGTTTCTCTGCCAAACGTGTGAACGTAAACCGATTGATGTTTACGATCCAAAATGAAGACGCACTTGTCGGTACCAACGATATCGACTGGATTCCACGCGTTGTCGTCAGTCACAGGAACATGCACGCCGGTTTCGTCTCGACATACCCACCGGTGCCGCAGTTTTCGGTTTGCATAGACGGTGATGTCGCGATTTACAAGGTCAATGAGATAAACCAGACGCTGAAACTCGAATCGGAAGACTTGTCTCTGCGTTGTTAAAGCGGGTATGTCTTCGGCACCTTTTTCACGAAGAGCCTTCAAAGACAGCTTGTCCTCTTTGTCTTTGAACAACGAGATCAACTGCTCTCGCCAGCCATATTTACGGCCAAGCAAAATTGATTTTGGATTCACTGCTGTCATGCCTTTAACGATCCGTTTCCGGTTTCACCACGATCAGATGATCTTCGCCGTAAAGCATTTCTGCGCCTGAGATAGCAATCTGCTGGTTCAAGCCTTCAAAAGGTCGACCGTCGACATAAATGTTCAGGTTATTGATGGACGTAATATTTGAATCGGCGTCGAGAATTACTTTGAAGATCTCACTCGCATGCAGATCTTTTCCAAACTGCCGCGTGCGTGGATCCAGTAACTTCTTCAATGCGGCTTTGACACTTCTCGCCACAGCATCAAACGATGCATTCGCTTTTGCGCCGAGATAAGCCTCAAGGCGAACCTGTTTGTATTCTGGTCCGGTAACGTAGACCTCAGTTGTAATCAATCTACGGGGCTCAAGTTGAGAACAAACGGCGTGTATCAATTCACTTGAGGGTTTCGGAGGAGTGCCACCAACATCAGGAACAATCACAACAGTCACAGCGCCGGGCACAGACACCTTTGAAAAGTCAGGATTAGTATTGACGAGTGCGACAACGTTTTTTACGCCGCCGACTTCACGCGCAAACGATTCGAAGTCGTTTGCTGTGATAGCCCGCTCGCGTCGTTTTACGATCGACGGTCCTTCAATCAACAACTCGTCGAGTGTTTGTTCATCGGTGCCACCCACGGCAGTACGCTCATTCGTGACTTTCTCTATGCCTTCAAGTTGAGTTAGTGGATTCTTAATTGAACCAACTCCAGCCTGATTGGCCCTGGCTGAACCACCATATCTAAAGGAATCAGCAATAATCGAGGCGCTCGCGCCAGGAATTAGACCGTGCGTGCCATCGCCAAAACGTATCGAACCTTCAGTTGCGTTTAGAACGAAATGGAGATCGTCCTCACCGGACGCAAGAAAATCATCAACGCGCTTCCACGTTTCCGATTGTCCGTTTGCTTCGGTTGTGATCTTTACTGAGTCAGCTTGCACCGGACGGAAAGGCAACAAGAAATCCTGTTGTGGTTCCCCATCACTCACACCCAGAATGCTTCCGGTAACCGTAACCAAACTTTCCGCAGGAACAGTGTTCGCGCGAATAAGATCGATCTCTGGCCCCTCAGCACCGGGATACACACCTGCCTCCAAACGAACTCGGATCCAGTACAGCGGCGTTGAATTAAGACGAGGTTCACTTGATGGTTCAATCTCGAGAGGTCCTTCAACGCGGATGTAGCCGTCTCGCGTAAACGCCGACGACTCATCGACGAAGACATTTAAACGTTCCCAGTCTGCGCCATCACGTGCCCGGTATTCCCAAACGAGCGTGACAGGTGGTGGCGGAATTGGGTCATCGGATCTTTGCGGTTGACCTGCAGTTGCCTCCGGAGGAAGAAACACGCGGAAGGCCATCTCGTCGGGAAAGATTCCTGAAGTGGCTTCGATCACCTGGAAGCCCAGGTAAAGCGCGCTATCGATTTCGCCAAACCAACCAAGTGGTCTGAATTTCGTGCCGGCTTTTTCGTTAGCCGACGTCAGATTGACGAGCGAACCTGCTTCTAAAACTCCCACTACGGCGAGTGGTGCTTTGATTGGATCGAGCGGACGCAATGTTTCGAAGATCACTGCTGGTCCACCGTCAGGAATCTGCGCTGACACCTGCGTTCTTTCGGGAATTGATTGCGGGATACCGGTAGCTTTTGGAAAAAACGTCAGATGTGCGGTTGCAGGCTTCGCCGGTCGTAGTTCCTGACCCAGCAACTGCAGAAACTTGATGTAGTTCTTGCGTGGGATCTGATTCATCCGCACCAACATCATTTCTGACAGCCAGGCGAAAAGCTGAAGCAAGGTGATACCCGGATCGCTCTCGTTGTAGTTGGTCCACTCCTTCGTGTAGCGAGGAATTCGTAACCGAAGATCACGGTACAACTCTTCAAACGTTCGATCGTCGAGCTTTGGTTCTTGTTCCGCGAGTGGCATAACGCCTGTCCTATTGTTGCTGCGGTCCTTCAGTCAGAAAGAACGGGTAAACCAGATTGAAAAATGAATTATTTGAACGAATGCGATAGTCCACGTGGATATCCATTCGATTTAGCTGTTCGTCTGGTGCTTCAACGCGCACGTCTAAAACATCGATGCGTGGTTCCCACCTCGTAAGCGCTTCCCTCACTCTCTCCTTCACCAGCCCTCTCAACGCGACCGTGTTCGCTTCGCCAACCAGCTCATAAATTCCGCAACCAAATTCCGGACGCATCTGACGTTCGCCAGGGCTCGTACCCAACACGATCTCGATTCCTTCGATTACCAGTTCCTCGCCCGACACGAAACGGAGTGTGCCGTTGGCATCGGGTCTTGGAGGAAACACCCAACCAGTTCCTAAAAACTCTCGCTCTTGTTCAGCCACCGATGTTCACCGTTCCGACCGCGACAACTGTTCCCACCGGCGCGTCGACTGGATCGTTACAGGTTAACGCTGTATCGCCGGCGCGAGCTGCTGCTTTGTTGTTAATCATCACAGTCGCGCTTCCTTTAATAATCGTCGCCTTGTTTGAAGGCGGATTAACAAACGTTCCACCGATCGGTATATGAGGTGGTGTGTTTGTCGCTGTGCTATTCACCGTGGCCGCCGGCATTCCCATGATGTTCACATTCGAACTCAGCGATCCGTCGATAAGTCCGTTGTGCGGATGTGGCACAGGAACTGGAGACGTTGGTCCAGGTGGTTGAATCAGATGGATATCAACCGCAACTACTTGATCACCTTGCTTTGCTGCCGGCGGCATCCTTTCCTCCTAGTTAATATTCACGACACTTCCCGAGATCTTCACTTCACCCGTCGCTTCGAGTTTCATGCTGCCCGATGCTTTGACTTCAACGTCAACAGCATCAATCTGTAACTTTCCAGCAGGCGCTTTGATCTCGATGTTTCCCGAATCGCAAACGATTTGGATCTTGTCGCCAGACGAATCGATAATGATCTTGTGTCGTTTGTCTTTATCGATGATCTCAATGCGTTCGGATCCCTTAGTGTCATCGAACTTAAAAATGTGGCCACTACGCGACTGGATAAAGCGCCAATTGTTTTCAGTAGGCTTGCCATCATCCGGCGGCGGTGGATCAACTTTGCTCCACAGTGCACCGAGCACGTACGCCCTGCGTGGATCGCCCATTTCAAAGGCGATGAGTAGTTCGTCGTCAACTTCAGGGCGAAAGAAGACACCGCGATTATTCCCAGCCATCGGTGAAGAGACTTTGGCCCAGTAACTCTCCTGATCACCGAGATACGGAAAACGAACCCGAACGCGACCCAGACCATCAGGGTCTTGCAAATCAGTGACGACGCCGATGAGTATTCCGTTTTCGCGTTGCATTAGAGTTCCTCTCGACGACACTCAAACTGAGTCGTGTAGCCTCCGTCGGCTATCGCGTGCGTTGACTTTGTGACGAAGTAACGTCCGCTGAATCGTTCGCCCAGCCCATCGATCTCCAGAACGACTCCAGACCTCAAATCGGGAAGACCCACAGTCGACCCGGTCGCTTTCACCATGTCTTTCGCAATGCCTTCCAGAATTTCTGTCGCGAGTCGCTGCGCTTCCGCTTCACTCTCAACCGGCTTAGTCGCGATGATTTCAACCTTGTCTTTGAAAGACTTGTCGATCTCTCCCTGGCCGCCAGCCTCGCCCACGCCTTTCGTCTTAATCTGATCGCGAGTGGCGGTGTATTCGATCTTCTTCTTCTGCACGGGGTCCCAGCCGCGCACAATCACTTTGCCAACTTGATTGTGAGTAGTGAGTTCCGGCTGAAACTCGATCAACGATTTACCGTAAGACAACCGGTAGGACGTTTGTCGAACTGAGGTCGACCTTTTGAATGTGAGTTTTGGTTTGCCACCATTCGCTGGCTCATCGACGTAGAGGTCGTAGCCGATACGACGCGCACGTTCCATCAAGAAGATGATGTCGTATTGATTGTCCTGAAAGAGATAGGTAAGCGGAGTTTCACCGGTCGTCTCCGGATCAAAATCCAATCCGAGTCGATCACCGATCTTTTTAGCCACCTGGCTATCGGTCTCTCCAAGATAGGTTTGTGTCTCCTGCCTGGTTTTCAATTTGTATAACGAGTTGAGTCCACTGATAACGAGTGTCGACGGCGCACCTGAGGGAAACGCAGGACGCAACGAAGTGATCTCGCCCTTCAACATCATCCGCAATTTGCTTTTGCCGTAGTAACCCATCCAAAGTTCGATTCGTTTTCCCGGGTCAAACAGTTGTGAATCGCTGTACTTGAAGTCGCGCTTCTCTGCATCCCAGTTATTTATCGTGATGTCGAAACTGTCGAACTCCGCGATGTTGTCGGTGTAGGAGACCGAAAGGATGTCTTTGATCACATCCTGGCCTTGAGGGCGCCCTTCGATCTTTACTTCAAAGTACGGGACGTAAAAGTCCTGGTCCTTGTAGATGGGCATTGCCTGCGAAATTGCCATTACCGCCCACCTCCGGTTCGTTGAAAGACTTCAATCGGCGGAATCGTAATCTCGCGCCCTGGTGTTAAGCGCCGCGGATTGCTAATGATTTCAGCATTTTCTTTATCTTCGTAAATGCGTCGCCATTGAGTCGCATCGCCGTATTCGCGATACGCAATCAACGCGAGCGTTTCCGACCTCTTCACCATTCGCTTCTTGCGGTGATCGGCCGACTGCAGGTTGAGCCGCGTAAGCTGGTCTTCGAGTGTTTGATACTCCTTGAAGCCGACAGTAAGGGTGGCTCGCAAAGGTATTCCGAGAGGATTAAACAGCGTGAACTTCTGCGCGATGTTTTCGATGATCGCGCGGAAGTTAAGACCAGCACCCCAAATGAATCGAATTCGTGGCGGTGCGTGCGTGTTCGACTGAATCTTTACCAGTTGGAATAGCGGCTCAGTGAGTGTGGTTACAGGGACCGCCGGACCTTCACTCATTCCAAACTGAGTTGTGTCGAAGAAGAGTTCCATCGAAAGGGTCTGCGTTTGACCGCGAACAAACTGCAGAATCGGCGAATCAATTCCGGGGATAGCAATCTCCGCAATCTGAGCACCTTTAGTTATTGAATACTCAGTAGGATTGAATTGAACCGGAATAACCGGAGGCAGATTTGGTCCGCGGTCCAATGGATCAATCGCGATAATTGCTTTTGCTAACGCCATGTCTGCTCTCTACGTTCTGCCAACTTCAAATGGTGGCGCCGCCTGGCGCTTCAACTCAGTTGCTTTTCCTTTGCGCGTGGCGTCGCGGGCTTTATCTCCCATGCGCTTGAGAACCAACTGGACCAACATCTCTTTCTGCGCCTCAGTCAAAAATGAGTCGGCATCAATAACGGTTACCTCGCTGAACAGTTCTTCAATGTGTAACGGCACTTTGCCTGCTCACTTTCTCCGCTCTAGTCCCTGGTGTGCGAATTCCACAGTCTCAACAGCCAGATTGCTTTGCGCTGCACTTAGCTCTGAACCGACCCACTTCGTCGGGAACGCCTGGAGCACCTGGTACTCCATCACTTGAGTCTTACCGTCGTGATCGAAAACGATGATGGTGGCGTTGCGAAACTTCATCTTTCCGATCGAGATGTCGTGATACCAATCCCAAAGCACTTTATTGACAATGCCGCGTTTCAACACCAACGCGGTCTGCTTTGTGCGGGTAGCGAATTTCCATGTATGTGTATTCATTCCGCCTTCCGCATAATCCTGAACCTCGGTCTCCATCTGCAGACCCGAGCAATCGCTAAACCCACCCGGCGGCAGATCATCAAAACTGATCGTGAACCGAAAAGACGGGAAAGGATCATTGCGTGCTGCACTACTAGGCATGCTGTTCCCTCGCTTCCCGAATCTGAATACCGTCTTTGGTAATTCCCAGAATCACGACTACGAACTCGGCGGGATATGGCGGCTTGATACCGATCTCGCAAATCATGCGACCCAGATCTGTTTCGCTTGGCGGATTGGTGGCTTCGTCACATCTAACCGAGTAAGCCTCTTCGGAGGTGCCGCCGTCTAACATTCCCTTGCGGAACAGATCCTCAAGAAACGAACGCACCACACGATCAATTTCACGCCACAGCAGTGGATTGTTTGGCTCAAACACAGTCCACTGCAGCGACTGGTCCAATGCCTTTTCAATCGTCGAGAGCAGACGGCGGACGTTGATGTAACGCAACAACAGATCGCGCCACAGCGTACGCGCACCCATTACGCGGACTCCGCGACCGGGCATGACGCGAATCGCATTTACGTTTGTATCGTTGAGCTCGCCGTGATCCGTGTCGTCCACGCGAAACCGCACATCACTGACCGCTTCGAGTACCTCGTTCATCGGCGGTTTATGAACACCTTTGCGCTGGTCACTCCGCGCGTAGATGCCGGCGACGTGTCCACTCGGTGGAATCGCGCGAACGAGACCAGTCAAACGCAACGGATCCTCAACGAGAATCCAAGGGTAATAGAGAGCCGCGAAACTCGACTCTGGAAAACCATTGCGCCAGGTGATCGCCTGTGGTGGAACGGCTCGCTCGCCTGCTGCATCAAGAACTGCAAACCGGTAGCGATGTTCCTGGGCATTCGCTGTCAGTGCAATTTGCAAATCCTGGATCTGATCGTCGCTGAATGGAGGAGGAAACTCTGTCGTGTCAGGGTTCGGTACATTCGGAATTGGCTTAACACCTTCAACGCAACAACAATTCAATGCTGGGGGCTTGAACTTTGGTGAGATAGGTAACTTGGGCATCAAATCGGGAGCTGCAACAACTCCGATTTCCGGAATGGAGCCCAGATTCTCAAACGCTTCTTCGAAGTCTGCAGGCGTTAGGAATGTCAGTCCATCGGTGCCACCCTCGAGAAATGCATCCTCTGGAAGATTCATTGACACCTGCTCTTCGGTCATCGTCAACAACGGAAAGGCAAGTTTGTTGTCGATGTCTTCTTGTGAGATTTGTAAGAGGTTATCGCGTGCAGCTGGTGGCCGAGTGAACGGCGCACGGAAGAACTGCTCCTGGCCGTCGGGAAAGCGAACCAACAACGCAGTGACCGTATTGCTACTCAAGAATGGTCTGACAAAGATGCCATTGCCCCACGCGCCAGGACTTCCCGCAACGACGGTGATTCCGCCAAAGTCTCTTGAAGCAGTTCTTGCCATCGTCTTATCGGCAACTCGCGAAACCCAGCACGTGCGCCCCCCATTAGCGAAAAAGCCATAGACGGAGTAGGCGAGATACGCTTGCGGAATATAGGTTCCAAACGTCGACACAAATTGGATCCAACTTTCGACACGAACCGGTTCGAAAAGTGGACCACGCATAGCAATGCCGGCGAATCCCGCAATGTCGCTGCGAGGAAGTCCAATTGTGAGCGGGCTAATATCACGCCGCTCGAAGTAAACCCCTGGTGTGTGATAGACGGTCAACGCTAAGTCTCCAGCTCGAGACCTTCAATGGCTAGCTCCATTTCTTCAATTGCGATCTCGTTGTTCTTCGCATTGAAGGTTGGTCCAGCCCACTTTGAGGGCCACGCTTCATAAAACTTCCAGACGAGAGCAGGATTTCGCGCTTCGTCGAGTAGCGTGATCGTGCCTGGCAGTCGTTGAGTCTTTCCGTCGATAACCTTCTTGCGCCAGGCCCACAGCTCTTTGCTGGTTGTGAAGCCGCGCTTCAAAACGAGTTGGTTATATTTCGTAAGACCGGGCTGTTTTGACATCGTCGTGTGTTGGTTGCCCTCGCGGTATTCGACAATTGCATTCTCACCAGAGAGCCCACTGACTTCGGAGAAACCTGCCCGCATTCCCTGAATGTCGACGATGAAATTAAAGTTGGTGAAGGGATCGTTTCTACTTGAAGTTCCAGCCATGACATTCTCTCCTTAGGATTGTTCAGCCTCCATGGTCTTTTGCGAGATACGGAAGATCACAAATTCAGCGGGTTTGACTGGCGCGATACCAATCAGACAGATGAGACGACCGTTATCAATATCGTCTTGAGTCATCGTGGTGCGATCGCACTTAACGAAGAAAGCTTCGTCCTGCGTCGTCCCCATCAAAGCGCCATTGAGCCAAACAGTGCGGAGGAACGCGGTGATGGAAGTACGAATCGCAGTCCATGTAACTTCGTAGTTTGGTTCGAACACGGCCCACTGTGTTCCACGATCAATTGATTGTTCGATGAAGATGAAGAGACGTCTTACGTTGATGTACTTCCACATCGAGTCGGACGACATCGTGCGTGCTCCATAAACGCGAATGTCACGACCGTCCGGTCTGAAGTCGCGAATCACATTCACCCCTTTCGGGTTCAGAATGTCCTGTTCACGCTTACCGAGTGTAAATTCCAACGGCTTCTTGTTGCCGGTGAGATCGCGAGTAACGATGCCTCGAATCACTTCATTTGCAGGTGCCTTATGAACTCCTCTTTCGATATCAACCCTCGCGTAGATTCCGGTTACATGACCGTTCGAGGGAATCAGGCGATGGCCTTCAGGTGTGTGTGGCGCAAGTACGCGGACCCACGGGTAATAGAAGGCGGCATAGGTCGTATCGCGCGGAGGACGAAGATTTGTGAAGTTGGAAAGATTCCCATCAGAACTTACGACTGCAAAGCGATCTTTATTCGCCTCGCATACTTGAATCACTTCCTCACGCAAGCCACCGATGACAACTTCGTCAGGAGCCGAGACGAGCGAAATGTCGCGGATCGTAAGTAATCCAGCGAGACCTTTCTTATCTTCGGGGTTAACCGTATTTGCATCAAGATACTCGGTAAGTGTCGCGGCGTCGGCAGCACCGTTTTGCAACTGCACACCCGGGAATTGCACTTCATTTGGCTTCGCCGTACATGAGTTGACCTTGATCAAGTTCGAACCCGCGTTGATTACCGACATCGCGAAGTTCGGATCAGTCGAAACCGCCGACAAGTTGTTATAGTCTTCAAAAACGTCGGGTTCTACGCGATTAGGATTACCGAGTTGGGCCAGGTCGGTCGGATCTACAAACGGGTTTGGAATGCCATCGCGGTAGTAAGCGATTTGAATACGAAACCAATCAGCAGTCGGAGAATTCGCAACCGCGACGCTTGCCGGCTTAACCGCGACGATACAGTTGTTGCCCCATGTGCCTGGACCAATCGCTTCGACCACGCAATTGCCAAGATCTGCACTGGCCGCAACGGCATTTGGACCAACCACTCGCGCTACGAACAATCGCTGTCCACCGTTATCGAAAAATCCGTGGACCGCGTAGGGCAGAAAAACATTCTGGGAGGTGTTGGGTGGGCGGTCGATGTAGCCGCCATACCAACGGTAGTAACTCTGCCAGCTGGTCACGAGCGTTGGATGAAGCGGCCCGCGTTCTGTTTGACCCATTAAGCCGGCCGTGCTCGTGCTTACGCCCTCTATTGGTCGAGGACCAGTTTGAATCTCTTCAACATAAACTCCGGGTGCAAGATACTCAGGCATGTTGTTCTCCCTGCTCTCTTACAGAGCGAAAGTCGGAACCACCGTTATGGCGTCCCGCACAATTTGTGAAAGCGCATTACTGTTCTGCCCATCCGGAGCTGTTGCGGTAACAGTCACCGGGCCATTGGCCTGTCCTAAGTTGAAATAGAAAAACCATTGACCATCCGATCGGGTTACCGACTCGCCTGGTCCAACGGACGTGGTGATCTTCACTCCAGGGAACGGGCGTCCATTCGCATGCACAACACTTCCGCGTAATCCCGTTTGTCTCAAACTATTTTCCTCGCCAAGCATCATCTGCACGTTTGCGACGTTGTAGGGATTGCCCGGCAAGTTGATATCGACAGAAACGATGAACTGATCGAATGGATCCGGCACCGGCACCGGATTGGGCTGCTTGTCGATCATCGACACGACCCAATTGCCGTTTGCATCAGTGTTGCAGTTGGGGAAAACCTGAAAGCGATTTGCAAAAGCCGGACTGACTGGAGGAACTAATGTGATAGGAACATATGGTTGTGGTTGACCGCCGGGAGTGAAAAGACTGCCGCGCAGAACGGTCGCGCCCAGCTTGCGCTGAATTCGTCGACCATTCTTGTCAGTCAATACACTGAAGTCGGGAAACGGATAGTTTGGTCCCGGAACGAAGATTAGATCTTTTGCTGGGTCGTAGACCTGTGCGGGCGGCCAGGTAACAGCGATTGGATCGAGGGTCTGGTAATAATCGCTTTCAACACGACACTCATAATCGCCCGCAGCGAGTGTTCTGAATCCGCTGAGCTCCGGCGCACTTGTTGCCCCGGTAAAAAGGAAAAAGCCGGAACGGTTGGTCCAGTTGAGCAATTCGAGTGGCGGGTCATAAACCTGCGCCGGCGGCGAGATTCGGCGTGTAACAAGAAATCTAACTTCCCCCAGCACTCGCGGAATTTGACCCTTGGTGCTTCGCAATAAGGCAAAGCTGTCGATCCCGCCAAGCGCAAATGAAGGCGTGTGAGTAAACTGCTCGTATGTTCTCACTACAGCCATTCGTTAAACTGCAACCTCCTCCGGTAGTTCTTCAAATTTGGTCTCACGTCCCTCGATGCGTCCAACCTTCAGTGATCTTTCGGAATCGATTCGCACAACCCGAACTTCGAGACATATAGAAAGTCGATACGGTTTTTGGAGCGCTTCCCAGACCTTCGCCAGCTCCTCGATCGAGCGTTGACAGATGCTGATGTGAAGTTCCTCAACGTTATTGCCTGCATTGAGCGTCAGAATGCTGTTGTCGTAGATCACCTGTAACGCGCGACCCATTGTGATCTGGTTGTCTTCCTCGTTCTGTTTCAAAGGCGTCAGCAGGTAACACAGATCCAACGGCAGCGGAGTTAGACGATCGAATTCTTCGTTTTGAATGCGCACATTCGGAACGTTCCGCAGGTGTTCGTTTGGTGTTACCTGGTATAGCCATAGTGAAAGCGTCGTTTGTGATCCCTGATCGCCTGGATTAACAAGGACGATATCGTTGACACCCAATCCCTGTTGGAGAAGAGTTCGCAAAAGTTTGCTGACGTCATTTATTACCGTGCTTGAACTCATCGTCTGCGAAAACCTCTCCCTCTTCGTCGCGAATGTCACCAAAGCGGCGCGAGTATTCGTTGAGGGCTTTCCACAACACCCTCACCAAGCGTCGCGCGCCGATTGGCGACGTGATAATGCGGTTATAGACTTTGGTCCTTTCATCGGCGGCGCCAACCTGTCCGCAATCGAGGTAGAAAGCAACAAAGTCATGCCCGACTTCGAAGTAGTTGGCATATTCACCCTTGCCGAGATACGAGCGATCGATATCTTCGTGGTCCATGCTCCCGACTTCTCGTTCACGCCTAGTGATCAGTCAAGCGGCCTTTGCTTCTGAACTGGACTCTTGTGAAGTCTTGTCCTTAGGTGGAGGTGGAGCCGGAAACGGATCCATAGCAATCGTTTTCAAAATGTTGTCTCGACGCTTCGCTTTTGCGTCCTCGTATTCCTTCTTCCTCTTTTGAGCGTCGGCTGTTTTTTGATCGAGTGTCACTTTGGCTTGGCGAACGGCCTCACTCTTTTCGACTTCCTTCTTAGCAATCCCTTCAAGCCACTCGTTGAACTTACAGGGCACGGGTGGCACTTTGAGGTTGGGACATTCTTCGAACTGATTCAGGAACCAGGCACCGCGATAATTCTTCGCGTCGACTGCTTTGGTGCTTTGTGTCTGAATCTCGTCGAGTGCTTTTTGTGTGTCTTGATACTTGGTGAGTGCAGCCTTGTATTCGGCGTCCTGATCGTCAAAAGCGTTCTGAGCGACATTTAATATTTTCTGAAGTTCAGGAAGTTCATCCCTTGCGTCTTGCCAGGCCTTTTTCAGCTCGTCAACATTCGGGGCGCAATAAACGATCTCAGCGATTCGTTTCTTTTCGGAAGGCGTGAGTTTGCCGTCTAAGAGTGTTTTGAGATCGTCAGTATAGGTCTCCGATGCCTGCTCCTGACGCACAAGGCTGTCGTACTCTTTCGCGTACTCCTTTTCAGCCTTCGCAACGTCATCGCTAAGTTTCTTATACTTCGCTAGCGCTTCTTTTTTGGAGTCGCGCTCTTCCTGATTGGTTTGACTCTCCAATTTCTTGATATCGTCATCGAAGGGACGCTTGTCGCAGTTCTCAGGTGGTGGGGGGGGAACCGGATCGGGGGCCGGATCGCCGCAAGGATTTTCTGATGGCTCGGGCGTACCACACTCCCTCGGAGGTTTAGGTTCACCGCCTCCATCGTCAGGAGGCTTTGGCTTATCACCGTAGCCGCCACCTTCCGGAGGGTTCTGAGTGCAGTCGTCTTTTAGAGGTTCTGGTTCTTTACACGGCTTCTGTTGCTCCGGATTGCCCATCGCAAAATCTCCTTCGTTAGAGGAATCGAGTTGTGCCCTCCCTTAGCACATGCAGGGCCATAGCAATTACGGTGATTGGCACGCAGAAACTTTTGAAATTACTTAGGAAAATGAAAGAGGGTGTTGGCTGCAGAGGGTGACGGTCAGACGTGGTGTAACGTGTGTCTGTTACACAACTGAGGCGGTTCGAAAAATCATTGAGGTTTTCACAAATCGAGTTGTAAAGCGAAGTGAGACAGCTCAGTTACAAATACGGCATTTCGCTCGGGGACCATAGCTTAGCCAAAGGTCCGTATTGAAAATGAAGTGTGACCTGATCTAAGAAGAGGACAGGCATTAGAGGAGCTTGAGTTTCGCTTTTAGTTTGCTAATGCGAAAGAGTCTGAAAATATTCGCCAACGATTCCGCGTTCTAATTAGGGACGGTGTGAGAGCTCAAGGAGAACGTCAATTTAATCTTCAATCACAGAATCTCCGTTTCGATATCCATTGAATTCACAATTAAGGCCCGCATTGGAAACTTTATCTCGAGTTCGAGCGATCCGCCTCGCTTACCTCAAAGAACAGGATGTCCTCCGCTTTTGCCGATGCTTTCCTAGCTCATCATAATAACTGAGAACAGCAATTTACTCTGTTATCTCGCGGACATTTTTCGTGGGGTAATAGAAGAGGACTATCTGACTTCCGAGCGCCTTTGCTGCGAATGGTAAAGTACGATCCTAGAGGCAAGCACAAAAATTTGTGTGCTACCTGCATGGAGTGTTTAGGAGTGAAGATTTACTTAGGAAAATGGTAGGCGCGTGGGGATTTGAACCCTAGACTCCTACCGTGTCAACGCCGTCACTATTAACCACGTATAGCGCGTAATCATTCCTAACGCGGTAAACATCTACCAAGGCGGTTAAGAGAGTCCCGCGGTCGCTCCATAAACTGATTAGATTCCAAACGTAGTCTGCCAAAAGTCTGCCAAAGCTTTAGCTGTTCTAGTTCGCCAAGAAATTGAAGAGTATCTGCAGGAGTCAGGGAACAGGATCTACGTTCGTTAACGTACACTTCACTTTTTGTTTTCGGACTGGCAGACCGGCCTCTGGGGCGCTTAGCATGGGAAAGAGTTCCCCTTCTATAGCAGTTGACTCATAACGTTCCCAGGGGAGTATACTTCGCCTGTTTCAAGTAACCCACCCGGCATGTTCGCTTTTGCTGATATCAGTTAAGGAGCGAATGGATGACGTCCTAAGACACCATCAAGGATCCTCGCCTTGGCCGCCGCCCGACTCACTTATTGATGTCACGGCCTTAAAAAAGGAGGATGACTAATGTTCTCACGAAAACTCTTCTCTGCAACCTTACTGCCTGCGCTCGTCATTTCGTCAATGGCGATTGTGTTTGGTCAACTGGGTACTGCAGGCATCAGCGGTTTGGTATCGGACAGTAATGGCGCTGCCATCGCCAACGCACGCGTGATTGTAAAAAACAAGGCTACTGGACAGACGCGGGAAGCCACTGCCAGCAGCGAGGGCATCTACACATTTCAAAACCTGCCACCCGCTACCTACGAAATTCGAGTCGAAGCGCCCAACTTTGCGCAGGCTGTTGTTGAGGGTGTGAGCTTGAATGTCGGAGAGGTGCCGGCGATCAACGTTACCCTGAAACCCGCCGGCGCGCAGGAGACCGTCGTAATCACGCCCGGCGAAGTGCTTAGCGTTGACACGAACACTTCGCAGATCTCCGGAGTCATCAACGAACGGACGCTCACAAACTTGCCGCTCAACGGCCGGAATTTTCTCGATCTGGCATTTCTGATTCCTGGTAACGCGCCCGCGCCGAACTACGACCCTACCAAGACAACCACAATTGAAGTCTCTTCAGCCGGACAACTTGGTCGCGGAGGAAACATTGCGGTTGACGGCGCTGATAACAATGATGACGTTGTTGGTGGAACGCTTCAGAATTTTCCGCAGGACGGTATCGGCGAGTTTCAGATCGTCACCAATCGGTTTTCTGCAGAGATTGGCCGCTCGGCCTCGTCCGCTATTAATATCCTCACCAAAGGTGGGTCGAACGAATTCCACGGATCGGGCGCATTTTTCTATCGTAATAGCCGTCTGTCAGCCTTGCTGCCCACGCTCGATCGAGGTTTAGTGCAGACCGCAGGTAGGCCACCGTTTGACCGCGAGCAGTATGCGGTATCGATCGGTGGGCCTATCAAACGTGACCGTGCGTGGTTCTTCGCTGCGTTTGAATATCGCAATCAGGATGGGGTCGTAATCACTGGTGTGCGCGATCTCGCCGCGCGTCGGGTTGTGACCAGTTTCTCGGGTGCACCGCTCAATGATCTGCTCTTTACGGGACGCGGGGATTGGCAAGTCGGCAAGAAAGATCGAATGGCATTCCGTTATTCCGATCAACGTGAAGACGACGTTGATCGCGG
>WNGA01003893.1_pt1 | contig 35195 bp, 30 predicted proteins | sample 5400061 | NCBI WGS metagenome assembly WNGA01 (sample SAMN13153366, study PRJNA577476) | soil metagenome | isolation source: 100 cm soil or saprolite under grassland replicate 2 | place: USA:California | collected 2016-06-15
CTCCGGCTTCCACACCAATACGTGTCGAGTGAGCGCCCAGAGGACAGGATGGAGGGGATGGACACGGTCGACCGGCTCTATCGGCTGCCGCCCGATGAGTTCGTGGCGGCCCGCGACGAGCTGGCTCGGCAGCTCCGCACCAGCGGGGAACGGGTACAAGCGACCGAAGTCAAAGCGCTGCGGCGGCCATCCGTGGCGGCGTGGGCGCTCAATCAGGTCGCCCGGCAGCGCCGAGGCGACATCGACACCCTCATCGAGATCGCCGAGGAGCTGCGGCGCGCGCAGCAGCAAGCGCTCACCGGAGGCGAAGCGGACGATCTGCGCAAAGCGAGCCGCCGCCGGCGCGAACTGGTCGGCACGCTCACCGAAGCGGCCCACTCCGTGTTGACCCGCACGGGCCGCGACGCCCGGCCGCAACTCGCCGCGATCACCGCCATCCTCGACGCCGCGGTCGCAAACCCCGGCGTGGCCGCGGTCCTCCGCACCGGTCGCCTCGTCGCCGAGCCCGAGCCCGGCGACCTCGATGCGTTCGGTTTCTTGGGGGGGGAATCGTCGGCCGACGCGCCGGACGTCGACGTCCGCGACGAACCGAAGAGCGAACCGGCGACGCGGACGACCGGGCGGCAAGGCGCCCGGTTCACCGGGCCGGCGCCCGCATCCCCCGCCAAGGAGGACCGCGACCGCACCGCGCTGCGCAAGGCCGTGGGCCGGGCCCAGTGGGAGCGCGACACCGCGTTCCAGGCCGCGCACGACACCGAGACCGCGATGCGGGCCGCGCAGGACCGGCTCCACGCGATCGAGCAGGAGATCGAGCAGGTGCGCCAGCGGCTCACCAACCTCGAAGACGCGTCGACCGACGTCGCCGATCAGCTGGCGGCTGCGACGTCGACCCACGACGAGGCCACGGCCCGACTGGCGGCCGCGGACGCTGCGCTCACCGAGATCCGCGAGAAGCTCGACGAGGGTGGCGGATAGCGGTGCAGTCCGGGCGGATCGACGTCGAGATCGTCGAGGTCTCGGCGCGCGACGGCTTGCAGAGCGAGGACGTGATCCTCGACACGGCGACCAAAGTCGAACTGATCGAGCGGGCGGTGGCCGCCGGCGTGAGCCGAATCGAGGTCGCGAGCTTCGTCAACCCCAGGCGCGTGCCCCAGATGGCCGACGGCGAGGCGGTGGTCGCCGGTCTCCCCTCCCGACGCGGCGTCACCTACATCGGCCTGGTGTTGAACGAACGAGGCTTCGAGCGCGCCGCGGCTGCGGGTGTGCGCGAGGTGAACGTGGTCGCAGTGGCCACCGACACCTTCGGCCAACGGAACCAGGGAGTGACTCGCGACGAGTCGATCGCCGTCTTCGAGCGCGTCGCCGCGCTCGCCCAGCGCGCCAGCGTGCGGACAACCGTCACGGTGTCGGTGGCGTTCGGATGCCCGTACGAAGGGGAGGTGCCCGCCGCTCAGGTCGTTACGGTCGCGGCGCGATTGGCGGCGGCCGGCGCGGCCGAGATCGCGCTGGCTGACACGATCGGCGTAGCCGTCCCCACCGACGTCGTCGAGCGGGTCGGCGCGGTTCGAGCCGCCGTGGGCGACGTTCCCCTGAGGTGTCACTTCCACAACACGCGGAACACCGGGTTGGCCAACGCCTACGCCGCGGTGGACGCCGGCGTCCGCACCCTCGACGCCAGCCTCGGCGGTATCGGCGGTTGCCCGTTCGCGCCGAACGCCACCGGCAACATCCCCACCGAGGATCTCGCGTACATGCTCGAGCGCATGGGTGTTGCAACCGGCCTGGACCTCGACGCGCTGGCCGCGGTCGTGCCGTGGCTCGAGGACAAGCTCGGCAAGCGCGTCCCGGGTCTGCTGTCCAAGGCCGGCCCGTTTCCCCGCCCGGCCGCCTAAGCGCGTCCCCACACGTCGTGGACGAGCGCGACGTGATTGGGGTCGAGGACGGCCCGTCCGGCGTAGCCGAGCCGTCGCAGCCGCTCGCTCGAGGCCAGCACGTCATCGGGTGCACAATCGGGACGAGGTGCGGATCCGATCGGCGGGCGCTTCGCGAACGCGGCCGAGATCACCACGAGGTGACCGCGGACCGAGGCCAGCTCGACCTCGTCGGCCGATGGGTCCAGCCCGAGTTCGCGACCGAGCGGCCCTTCGCCGATGGCCAAGTGCGACACCCGGTCGACGGCGGCCAACCCGCCGGAGTTGAGCAACCCGACCGCGGTCTCGATCACCGGACACAGCACGGCCCGGCGGGCGCCGAGGATGTGGTCCAGTTCGACCAACAGCCCGGCGTCGGTCGCCGCCGGAACCCAGATCCCGGCGATGTCGTGGCAGAGCACCACCTGCACGTCGTCCTCGAGGAGATCGCCCCCATTGATACGGACCCACACGTCACCGGTCGGCACCGTTCCGGTCCGTAGCCACGCGTCGAGCGTCCACCGGGCCTGCGCCTTGGCCTCGCCGGGGACCGGGTCGGAGAGGTCGACCACGACGGCCTCCGCACCAGCGGCCGCCGCTGCGGCCAACGCGCCCTCGTCATCACCGGGCACGAGCATCCAGGACCGGGGGTGCACGGCGGCATCATCCCATCGCGTCACCGCGCGTCGATCTCGGCGCGGACGGCCTCCAACACCTCGACCTCGATGAGGTCCTTCGGACGGGCCGCGGACCGCTTGAGGTGAATGAGGTCGTCGAGATCGGCGACCGGTACCACCAGACCGCGGCCGAGGTCGACCGCCGCGGCAGCCTCGACGAGATCGTCGTAGCGCAGCCGCCCGGCGGGCTCACCGAGCAGGTCGAGTGCTCCGGCCGACGTGGCGAACGGGAAGTTCATCCCTTCCGCCAGAGACTCGGCGTCGAGGGCGAACAGTACGTCGGTCACCCCGCGCAGCTCGGCCCGCAACTCGCGCAACGCGGTGGCCAGCCGCTCGAGGTTGTCCGGATCACGGGAGTAGCAGACGTCGAGGTCGTTGGTCACCGTGGGCGACCCCCACAGCCGGCCCGCAAACCCACCGATCACGACGAAGCGCACGTCGTGGCGGACGAGGACCCGCAGCGCCTTGAGCGGATCCCACGTCACCGGCGCGCCAGCACACCGGCGGGGATGGTGTCGAGCACCTTCGCCTCGCGGACCGCCCGGCGAGCGCGCTCGGCGGGTGTGAGGTCGATGAGTTGGGCGATGACACTACGGTCGATCCCCTCGCCCCCGGGCGGCACGGCCACGACTCGCCAGCCCGTGGCGCTCAGCAGCCGCGCCAGCGTGTCGGCCCGCGGCGACTCCTGGCCCCGCTCGATGCGGGCGATCGTGGGTTGCGCGATCTCCGTGGCGACGCTCAACGCTCGTTGGGTGAGGCCGGCGTGGCGGCGCGCTCGCCGGAGGATGACATCCGCTCGCATGATGGCACTGTACAGGTTGATAGTGTTTTCGCTATCAAGTGGACCCGGAATGCCGGCCAGGGTGCAACAGTTGTGGTCGACCATGCGTGCCCTCGTCGCCTCGCCCGGCTCCGCGTCCGCCCTCGAACTCCGCGAGGTCGACGAGCCGGTACCGAGTGCCCGCCAAGCCGTCGTCACCGTCAGGGCGATCTCGCTCAACCGCGGCGAAGTGCGGGGTTTGGCGAGAGCGCAGGACGGGGCGCGACCCGGATGGGACGTCGCCGGCGAGGTTCTCGCCGCGGCGGCCGACGGACACGGTCCCAGGGCGGGCACGCGCGTGGTCGGATTGGTCGACGGCGGCGCCTGGGGCGAGCGCTGGGCGTGGCCGGGCTCCACCACGGGAGCCGGGTCCTCGTCACGGGCGCGTCGGGTGGCGTGGGCCGCTTCGCGATACAACTCGCCGGCCACCTCGGTGCCGACGTGACGGCCGTCGTCGGGCGAACGGGCGCCGGTGAGGGCTTGACGGAGCTCGGCGCGTCGTCAGTGCTCGTCGGGTTGCCGCCGAGCGGCGAGCGCGAGTTCGACATCATCCTCGAGTCGATCGGCGGCGAGTCGCTCGGCACCGCCCTCTCGTTGATCGCGCCGTGCGGCACGATCGTGTCGTTCGGCAACTCGTCCGACCAACCCACCACGTTCGACGCCCGGACCTTCTTCCCTCGGAGTGGCGCCCGCCTCTACGCGTTCATGCTCTTGCCGGAGCTCGACCGCGCCGGAGGCGCAGCCCACGACCTCGCCCACCTCGCCATCGAGATGGGCGCGGGCCGGCTCGACCCGCAGATCGACCGTCAAGCGTCGTGGCGCGAGGCGGCCGACGTCGTCCAGGCGATGCTCGGTCGTGAGATCCACGGGAAGGCCGTCCTCACCATCGACTAAGCAATTCGTCCCATGGGACGGCTCGACGGCAAGGTGGCGCTCATCACCGGCGGCGGCAACGGCATGGGGCGGGAGGCGTCGCTCCTGTTCGCGGCGGAAGGCGCGATGGTGATGGTGGCCGACGCCGCCGAAGAGGGCGGGCGGATGGTCGTCCACGCGATCCGAGCCGCGGGGGGTACGGCCGAGTTCGTGCGCGTCGACGTGTCCGACGCCGCCGAGGTCGAGGCGATGGTCGCCGCCACCACCGCGGCGTTCGGGGGCCTTCACGTCCTCTACAACAACGCCGGCATCTTCCCGCCGGACGACGGCGGTGTTCTCGACACCCCCGAGCCGACATGGGATCGGGTGATGGGCGTGAACCTCAAGGGGGTGTGGTTGGGCTGTCGCTTCGGGATCCCGGCCATGGTGGACGCGGGCGGGGGCTCGATCATCAACGTCGCATCCTTCGTCGCCCTGGTCGGAGCGGCTACCGCCCAGATCGCCTACACCGCAAGCAAGGGCGGCGTGCTCGCGATGACGCGGGAGATCGCGGTGGAGTGGGCGCGGCGGGGCATCCGGGCCAACGCGCTGTGCCCGGGCCCGATCGAGACGCCGATGCTCGCCGAGCTGCTGTCCGACCCCGAACGGCGGGCGCGCCGCATGGTCCACATCCCGATGGGCCGCCTCGGGCGGGCCGACGAACTCGCCAAGGCCGCCCTGTTCCTCGCGTCGGACGACTCGTCGTTCATGACCGGCTCGGCGCTCGTGGTCGACGGCGGGATCACCGCCGCCTACGTGACCCCCGAATGATCGACGACATCGTCGCGGCCATGGGCTGGTCGCCGGGCGCCGTCGCGGCAACGCCCGCCACAGTGCCGCTACGTGTGCGCTAGACCTCGCGGGATGGACGTCACCGAGCTCGAACAGCTCGTCGCCGCCGACGAGGTCGACACGGTCCTCGTCGTCTTCCCCGACCTTCAGGGCCGTTTCGTGGGCAAGCGGGTCACCGGGCACTTCTTCGTCGACCACGTCCTCGCCGACGGGATCGAAGCGTGCAACTACCTGCTCGCCGTCGACGTCGACATGACGCCCCTCCCCGGCTACCGCTTCGCGACCTGGGAGCAGGGCTACGGCGACGTCGCCTGCCGCCCCGACCGGTCGACCCTGCGCCGCGTGCCGTGGCTCGACAAGACCGCGCTGGTCATCTGCGACCTGTACGACACCGAGACCGCGGCCCCCGTGGAGGTCGCGCCCCGGCAGATCCTGCGCCGCCAGCTCGAGCGGGCCGCGGCCATGGGGTTCACGGTGAAGTGCGGCTCCGAGCTCGAGTTCTACCTGTTCCGCGACTCGTACGAGGACGCCGCCGCCCGGCGCTACCGCGAGCTCACGCCGCACTCGGACTGGATCGAGGACTACCACATCCTCCAGACCACCCGGGACGAGTACCTCATCCGCCAGATCCGCAACGGCATGGACGCGGCGGACGTCCCCGTCGAGTTCTCGAAGGGTGAAGCGGGACGCGGCCAGCACGAGATCAACCTGCGCTACACCGACGCGCTCGTGATGGCCGACCGGCACACCGTGTACAAGAACGGTGCGAAGGAGATCGCCGGTCTCAACGATCGGGCGCTCACGTTCATGGCCAAGTACTCGATGGACGAATGTGGCTCGTCGTGTCACCTGCATTCGAGTCTCTGGTCGGCCGACGGGACGACCGCGCTCGACGCCGACCCCACGGTGGGCATGAGCGAGTCGTTCCGTCACTACCTCGGCGGGCTCATCGCCCACTCGCGCGAGCTGGCGTGGTGCTTCGCTCCGTACGTCAACTCGTACAAGCGATACGTGCCCGGCTCGTGGGCACCGACCGCGGTGGTGTGGGGGCGGGACAACCGCACGTGCGGCCTCCGGCTCGTCGGCCACGGCGCGGGGCTGCGCATCGAGTCGCGCATCCCGGGCGCGGACTGCAACCCGTACATCGCGTTCGCCGCGACGATCGCGGCCGGACTGGCCGGGATCGAGAACCGGATCGAGCCGGGTGACGAGTTCGCGGGCAATGCGTACGAGGCGGAGGACGTACCTCGCATCCCCTCGACGCTCGTCGAGGCGATCGCACTGTTCGAGGCGAGTGAGATGGCGGCGAAAGCCTTCGGCGACGAGGTCCACTACCACCTGCTCAACACGGCCCGGCAAGAGTGGGCCACGTTCAATGCCGCGGTCACCGACTGGGAGCTCATCCGCAACTTCGAACGCCTCTAGCCCGGCCCACCCCTTCGTTCTGGCGTAGAGATCTGGCGCGTGGCGTCGTTGTCCTACGCCAGAACGAGTTCGGGAGTCTGCGACACTGGTGTCGTGATCGCACCCGCGCCGCTCATCGCCGTCACCGGCCGCATCGTTCCGAGTGAGCACATCACCCGTTGGTCGAACGACGCGGCCGCGTCCCCTCGCGGGTACACCGACGGCATCGAGCGGAGCGGCGGGTTCGCGGTCGTGCTTCCTCCCGTCCCGCTCACGGCCGCGCAGGCCGCCGAACGCCTGAGCCGCTTCGACGGCCTTCTGCTCACGGGCGGGGCCGACGTCAACCCTGAGCTCTACGGCCAACGCCCCGCGCCGGAGACCTACGGGGTCGACGCCGTCGTCGACGAGTTCGAGATCGCGCTGCTACGGGCCGCGCTGGCCGCCGACATGCCCGTGCTCGCGATCTGCCGTGGCCTGCAAGTCGTGAACGTCGCGCTCGGCGGGTCCCTCGACCAGCACATCGCCGGGCGCGACGGTCTCGTCGCCCATGGGCAGCCGGGGGTCGCGGGCGCACTGCACGAGGTGTTGGTCCCGGCCGGGACGCGCTTGGCGAAGGCGATCCGGGTCGATCGCGCCCAGTGCATGTCCCACCATCACCAAGCCGTCGCCCGGGTGGCCGACGGTGTGACGATCACGTCCGTCGCCGACGACGGGATCGTCGAGGGTCTCGAGGTCGACGACGCGTCGTGGGCCGTCGCGGTGCAATGGCATCCCGAGGAGACCGCCCAGGCCGACCCCGTGCAGCAGCACCTTTTCGACGCGTTCGTGGACCAGGCCCGCAACTGGCGGTCGGATTAGATCAGGCGGCCTTCGCGCTGCCAGTACTTGTCGCGCAGCAGCCGCGTGTAGAGCTTGCCGGTGGGGTGGCGGGGCAGCTCGATCTCGAAGTCGATCGAGCGCGGCACCTTGTAGCCGGCCAGGCGCTCGCGGGCGAAAGCGAGGATCTCGCGCTCGAGCTCCGGTGACGGTTCGTACCCGTCGATCAGCTCGATCGCGGCCTTGACCGACTCGCCCCACTCGTCGTCGGGGATGCCGAACACGCCGACGTCGGCGACGGCCGGATGCTCGATCAACACCTGCTCGATCTCGGCGGGGTAGATGTTCACGCCGCCCGAGATGATCATGTTGGCCGCCCGGTCGGACAGGAACACGAAGCCCTCGTCGTCGACCCATCCCACGTCACCCATCGTGAACACCCCGGGCTCGAGGTGCGCCCCCGCCGTCTTCTCCGGCGCGTCGTGGTACTCGAACACGTCGGTGGTGATCAGGTTGCGCGTGTACAACGTGCCGATCTCGCCGGGCGGCAGGCGGTTGTGGTCGGCGTCCACCGCGAACACCTCGTAAGTGGGGATGGCCTTGCCGACGGTGCCGGGCTTGGTGAGCCATGTTGCGCTGTCGACCAACGTGAACACGCCGCCTTCGGTCGACCCCCAGTACTCGAGCAGGACCGGCCCCCACCACTCGATCATCCTTTCCTTCACAGAGGGTGCGACCGGGGCGGCGCCGTGGAGGATCGTGCGCAACGACGACGGGTCGAACGCGGCGCGGACGTCGTCGGGGAGCCGGAGGCAGCGCACGAACATGGTGGGGACGAAGTGGCTGTTCTGCACGCGCCGCTCCTCGATCAGGGACAACGCCCGCATGGGGTCCCACCGCGGCATGAGGATCAGGCCCGCCCCGTTGTGGAGGTCGATCGACGCGAACCCGAGCGGCGCGGCGTGGTACAGCGGCCCGGTGACGAGATGCGGGCCGCCGCCCTCGTGACGCAGCAGGCGGCCGGGCGCGGCAGTGGCGATCAACTGCGCCTGGACGGTCGATGCGCGAGGCCGGCGGACGCCTTTGGGCCGTCCGGTCGTACCGCTCGTGTACAGCATCGAGCCGCCCGCGTCGGCCTCGAGGTCGAAAGGCTCGGCGGACGCGGCCGCCAGCGCCGCGTCGAGCTCGTCGCCGGCGACGACCACCGGAACCGGGCTCACGGCCAACTTCGCCGCGGCCCGTGCCGTCGCCTCGAACTCGGGGTCGGCGACGAGGAGACCGGCACCCGAGTCGTCCAGGATGTACGCGACCTCCTCCGCGGTGAGGTGCCAGTTCACCGGCGTGAACCACACGCCCGCCAGCAGCGAGCCCAGCGCGACCTCGCAGAACTCGACGCGGTTGCCGAGGAGCATCGCGATGTGGCCCCCGCGGCCGATGCCGAACGCGTCGGTCACGAGGTGGCCGGCCCGCACCGACCGGTCGACCATCTCGGCAAAGGTGCGCGCCCGCGTGAGGTCGTCGAGCGCGAGCTCGTCTGGATGGGCCGCGGCGTACTCGAGGATCGTCATGGAGCCCAGCAGTCTGCCAGCGCGGCGTGGTCGAGACCTACGCTGCGTCCCTTATGGCCGGCGGCGACCAGGGACACGGCACGCGAGCGATCATCGCCGCGTTCTTCGCCAACCTCGGTATCGCGGTCTCGAAGTTCGTCGCCTTCGCGTTCACCGGGTCGGCGTCGATGCTGGCGGAGGGCATCCATTCCGTTGCCGACACCGGAAACCAGGGGCTGCTGTTGCTCGGCGGGCGGCGGGCCAAGAAGGCGCCGACGGAGGCGCACCCGTTCGGGTTCGGTGCCGAGCGCTACTTCTGGGCCTTCCTGGTTGCCATGGTCCTGTTCATGGTCGGCGCGGCCTTTGCCATCTTCGAGGGCATCGAGAAGATCCGCGAGCCCCACGAACTGGACTCACCGGCATGGGCGATCGTGGTGCTGGTCGTGGCGATCGGGCTGGAGTCGTTGTCGTTCCGCACCGCGTTGCAAGCAGCGAACGCGGTGCGGGGGTCGGACAGCCTCGTGCGGTACGTCCGCAAGGCAAAGGCACCCGAGATCCCGGTCGTCCTCCTCGAGGACACCGCCGCGCTCAGCGGCCTCGGCCTCGCGCTGGCGGCGGTGTTGTTGTCGCTCGCGACCGACGACCCGGTGTGGGACGGCTGGGGCACGCTGTCCATCGGACTGCTCCTGGGTGTGGTCGCCGTCGTACTGGCGATCGAGATGAAGAGCCTCCTGATCGGCGAGGCGGCGTCGGCCGACGACGTCGCGGCGATCCGGCAGGCCATGGAGTCCGACCCCGAGGTGGCGAAGGTGATCTCGTTGCGCACCATGCATCTCGGGCCCGACGAGCTCCTGGTGGCGGCCAAGCTCGAGTTCGGTCGATGGCTCGCCGGCCAAGCGCTGGCCAGCGCGATCGACGCGGTCGAGGAGAAGATCCGCCGCGAGGTCCCGCGCTCGCGGCTCATCTACATCGAGCCCGACGTGTTCCGCGCGGACGGTTCGGGCGGGTAAGCGGTACCGTCACCGCATGGCGCTCGACGAGACCGCCCGGCACCAATTGGAGGCGCTCGGCGACTTCATCCGGGCCCAACGGCGGATGGCGCAGCTGTCGCTGCGCGACCTCGCGGCGCGCACGAACGTCTCGAACCCGTATCTCAGCCAGATCGAGCGCGGGCTGCACGAACCGTCGGTTCGGGTCTTGAAGGCCATCGCGCACGCGCTCAACCTCTCGGCGGAGACATTGCTCGTGCAAGCGGGGGTCATCAGCGAGGACGAAGATGGGGACGCCGACGCTCCGCCGTTCACCACCGAGATGGCGATCCGGGCCGACCCGGCTCTCAGCGAGGATCAGAAGGTGGCGCTCCTCGGCGTCTACCGCAGCTACGTCGCGATTGGGAACGCGAAGAAGCCCTGAGGCCGGAGCCTCAGGGCCTCTGTTGCGAGCTGGAGTGGGGAGGGTCAGGCGGCCTTGACGGTCGTCTTCGCGGCCGGCTTCGCCTTGGGCTGCTCACGCAGCACCGGGGCCGCGGCCTTCAGGAGTGCTTTGGCGAACTGGTGCTGGGTCTCGAGGAGGCGCTTCGCAAAGGCGAAGTTGTTCTCGACGATGTCGGTGGCCGTCGGGACCTGATCGGCGAACGGCAGCTCGGGCAGCTCGTCGGGCAGGACGCCGGCGACGTACTCGGCGAGCTTGCTCACGATGTCGGTGACGGGCTCTTGTACCGACTTCATGACGTCGATGACCTGATCTTCGACGCTGGTGATGGTTTCGATGGCGGTGGGCATTGTGGGAGGGGCTCCTTGCGGGGGGACTTGCGTGTCTTTGCTAAGTAAACCAAGCAAACGCGCTTCTGTCAACCAGATGCTTGGTGAACTTTGCATGACATCCGTCACCACGAACTCTTGCGGGTGATCGACTCGCTCCAGCTCTCCGCCGGCTACAGCGTGTCCACCCCCGTGAACTGGCGGGAGGGCGAAGACGTGATCATCATGCCGAGCGTCTCCGACGAGGACGCCAAGGAGAAGTTCCCGAAGGGCTGGACCGCGCCCAAGCCCTACCTGCGCCCTCACCCCCCAGCCGAACAAGTAGGCCGCCGCCGCCAAGCTGCGTTCCTGAGGCTGACGGGGACGGAAACGTCCCCCTCAGCGTCGAGAACGGTGCGGTACGGGAGTCAGGCGGGGACGCGGCCCGTGTTCGGGCTGGCCGCGAGTGAGAAGGCGCGGCGCCACGCCGTGTCGCTGACGTCGATCGCGTCGAGGCGATGCTCGGCGTCGACGGCGACCGCCGACGCCCGGTCGTCGCCGACGACCGCGAGAGCCTCGGCCTCCGCGAGGCGCACCAGCGCCTGGGACAACCGGTCCTCGGTGGCGTCGGCCGTCTCGCGGGCGACGACCAGCGCGGCCGCCGAGCCCGCGGCGTCGCCTTGCTGGGCGAGCGCGAGCCCGCGCGCCATCGCTGCCAGCATCCGGTCCGCGTACGTGGCCGAATCGGATTCCTCGACCGATTGGGCCGCCATCACCGCGGCCTCGACGTCGCCGGACGCGGCCCGCACCAACGCCAGGGCTGCGGTGGCGTAGGGCGCGAACGTCACGGCGCGCTCGACCGCGGCTTCGGCGAACGCGCGGGCGGCGTCGATGTTGCCCCGCTGCAGATGCAAGAGCCCGGTCGCCACGTGGCTGTCGGTGAAGCCGATCTCGCCCGGGGCGCCCGGCAGCGCGTCGGGCTCGTTGAACAAGTGGCTGGCGCGGTCGGGGAGGCCGACCTGAGCCGCAGTCATGATCCACAGCACCTCGATCCATTGATGCTGGAAGCCGGAGGCTCGGGTGGCGTTGTCGAGTGCCGCCTCTTCCAGCAGACCAAGTCCCTCCTCGATGCGTCCCGACGCGACCATCGACCGTGCGAGCACGCCCAGCGCGTTGCCGTGGCCGTACCAATCGGCCATCTCTTCGAACAGGGCGGCCGCCTGGCCCGCGGGCTCGAGCGCCTGGCTCGCACGGCCGGTCCACAACCGGAGCGCGCCGAGCAGGACCAGCATCATGCCGACGGCCCAGCGATCGCCGCGCTCGCGGGCCTCGCCCAGCATCTGGTCCGCCAGCCGCTCGGAGTCGTCGTAGCGGCCTTGGTGATAGCGCACCCACGCGAGGAGACCGAGCGCCCATCCGAGACCGCCGGCGTCGCCGATGTCGGAGAACATCGCCGCCGACTTCTGCAACCATTCGTCGGCCTCGTCGGCTCGGCCCAGACTGAAGGCCAGCCACGCCAGATTCTGCAGCGCCCACGCCTCCCCACGCCGGTCGCCGGCGACCCGATAGAGCTCGAGCGCTTCGCTGAACTTCGCGGCGGCGTCGTCGTTGTGGTCGACGAACATCAGCGTCATCCCGAAGGCGCGGAGCGCCTCCGCGGTGCCGTGCCCGTCGCCGAGGGCGCGGAACTCGGCGACTGCCTCCTCGAGCGTGGCCAGCGACGCTTCGAGCTCGCCCGCCTTCTGCTCGACGTCGCCGCGACCGAGCAGCACCTGCGCCCGCTGGCCCGGCTCGTGGGCCTCGGCCATCGCGTCCACGAGATCGCTTCGCGCGCTTTCCAACTCCCGCAAGTGGGTCGCGGCGCGCGCCCGCGCCAGGAGGAAGCGCAGCCGGTCGGCCGGGGCAACGCCGTCGCCCAGCTCCAACGCTTGGGTGCACAACTGAATGGAGACCACGTGCAGCTCACCGGCCTCGGCCTGGGTGACCGCCTTGTCCAGCCAGAAGGTCGATCGGTCGGCGAGCTCGTGCAACGAGACGAGCCCTTCGCCCCCGCCGATCTCGGCCGCCAACCGGGCCGACAGCGCGTAGTGGTGCGCGATCCGGTCGACATCGGCGGGGTCGCCGTGGTGATGGTGCTCCATCCACTTCGCGATGCCGAAGTGCCGGCGGGCCCGGTCCGCCTTCGTCATGGTGCCGTAGGACACCTCGCGCACGAGGTCGGATCGGAACGACCACTTCCCCCCTTCGATGACGAGCACGTCCTTGTCGACGAGACCGGCGAGGACATCGTCGATGTCGTTCACGTTGTGCGCCTCGGCCGCCATGATCCGCAACGCCTCGGTGCTGCCTCGCCGACCCATGACCGCGGCGTCTTCGAGGGTGCGGCGTTCGTCGGACGTCAGTCCATCGAGGCGCGCCGCGACCAGGCCGCGAAGGGTGTCGGGCAGGTCGACGGTGACGGGGATGCCGCGCGCCGGACCGGGGAGCTCACCCTCGACGAGCGCGTCGAGCAGCGCGCCCGTTGCCTCGCGGTCGAGCGGATCCAGGTTGAGCGTGACGATGTTGTGCCGCCCCGGCGTCGGCGTCCACCGCTCGAGCAGCGCCTGCCGGGCGGTGGCGATGAGGACGAACGGCTGCGTCGCCACACGCTCGAGCAGCAGGCTCATGCGTTCGAGGACGATGTCGTCGGCCCAATGGAGATCGGAGAGCACGACCACCATCGGGCGCCGCCGCGTGGCTGCCTCGACGAAAGCCAGGAGCGAGCGCACCATCTCCTCGCGCGCCCGGCTGGTGTCGATGTCCTGGAGCGGCCCCTCGTAGCCCATGAGGTGCATGAGTCCGTTCGTGACCCGCTCGACCTCTGCGGCGGTGGCGTGATCGTCGAATGCGGCCCGCACGGTGGCGAGGCACTGGGCGCGAGCGACTTCCGCGGGGTCGGTGGCGCTGATGTCGCAGCCGGCGCGCAACGCCTCGGCCACGGGCCACCACACGTTGGCCTCCCCGTACGGCACGCAGCGGCCCTCGAGGACTACCGCGTCGTGGCGGCAGCGAGCATCTTCGGCGGCCTCCTCGGCCAGGCGGGTCTTGCCCATCCCGGCCTCGCCGATGAGCAGGAGCAGCTGGGCGCGGTTGCGGGCGATCGACGCGTCGACGGCATGACGGAGCAGGCCCAGTTCGGCGTCGCGGCCGACGAGCGGTGTGCGCCCGCGATTCGGCCGGGCCCCGGGCGGGAGGAGCACCTCCTCGGCCACCCACGCGTCGACCGGTTCCTCGCGGCCCTTGGCCACGAACGGCCCGAGGTCGGTGTAGCGCACGCAGTGGCGGGTAGCGGCGTACGTCGCTTGTCCGACGAGGACCTGGCCGGGTGCGGCCGCGGTCTGGAGGCGGCTCGCGGTGTTCACGACGTCGCCCATCGCGGTGTAGTCGCCGCCGGCCCGGAACGCCCCGACGAGCACCTCGCCGGTGTTGATGCCGACCCGGATCCGCAGCGCGTCGGCGCCCTCGGACTGGGCCCACGATTCGAGCGTGCGCTGCATCTGGAGGCCGGCCCGCACGGCCCGCTCGGCGTCGTCCTCGTGGGCGACCGGCGCGCCGAACAGGGCGACGATGGCGTCGCCGATGATCTTGTCGACGCGACCGCCGTAGGCGTCGATGTCGGCAACGAGGCGCTCGAAGCACTTGTCGACCAGGTTCTTGACCTGTTCGGGGTCACGGATCTCGGCCAGGCCCGTGAAGCCGACGAGGTCGGCGAACAGGATCGTGGCCACCCTGCGCTCGTCGCCTCGCCGACGCAGGTCGAGCCCGCACGACGCGCAGAAACGAGCGTCGGTCGCGGCCGGCGCGCCGCAGGCCGGGCAGGTCATGGGGGGAGTCTACGAGGCCGGTGGTTCGGCACGGCAGTCTCTACCGGACCATCGAGGCATCGCGTCTGTGGCATGTGTCACCCCTTGCGAGAGTTGGTCATTTACCGCCGGTCACCCCCGCGCCGCCGTCATAGGGTGGCTGGTCATGCCCATTGCGACTGATCCCAGCGTCGACTCCACCGCCACGGTCGTCGCCGAAGCGATACACGCAACGAAGATCTACGGCGAAGGCGACACCACCGTGCAAGCCCTCGACGACGTGTCGATCCAGTTCGGGGGCGCCGTGTACACCGCGATCATGGGCCCGAGCGGGTCGGGGAAGTCGACGCTGATGCACTGCGTCGCCGGCCTCGACACGCTCACGTCGGGTGAGGTGCGCATCGCCGGTACGACGCTCAGCACCCTCAACGACAAAGAGCTCACGCGGTTGCGCCGCGACCAGGTGGGCTTCGTCTTCCAGGCGTTCAACCTCCTGCCGACGCTGAACGCGCTCGAGAACATCACCTTGCCGATGGCGCTCGCCGGGCGCGATCCGGACAAGGCCTGGCTCGACGCCGTGGTGAAGACCGTCGGCCTCGGCGACCGCCTCACCCATCGACCGAGCGAGTTGTCGGGGGGCCAGCAGCAGCGCGTGGCGGTGGGCCGGGCCCTCGCCAGCCGCCCGGCGATCATCTTCGCCGACGAGCCCACCGGCAACCTCGACTCGCGGGCATCGGCCGAGATCCTCGACTTCATGCGCCGAGCGGTCGACGAACTGGGCCAGACCATCGTGATGGTGAGCCACGATCCCGTCGCGGCGGCCCACGCCGATCGGGTGGTGTTCCTCGCCGACGGACGCGTCGTCGACGAGATGAGCGAACCGACCGCCGACCGGATACTCGACCGCATCAAGGCGCTCGGAGGCTAGGCCGTGAAGCGGGTCACGTTGAAGAACCTCGCCGCGCACAAGCGCCGTCTCTTCTCCACGTTCTTCGCGGTGCTCCTGGGCGTCGCGTTCCTCGCCGGCACCCTGACGCTGACCAACACCATCGGGCGGACGTTCGACAATCTCTTCGCCGATGTGAACAAGGGCGTCGACGCGTGGGTGCGCCAGGAGAGTGAGATCAGCACCGGGCAGTTCACGACCCGGGGCCGCGTCGACGTCGAGCTCCTCGGCACCGTCGAAGACGTCGACGGCGTCGCGGCCGCCGAACCCCAGATCCAGGGCTACGGGCAGATCGTCGGCGCCGACGGCGAGGCGATCGGCGACCCGGGGATGGGGGCGCCCACGTTCGCGGGGAACTGGAGCGAGGTTGCGGAGCTGAACCCCTACCACCTGGTGGACGGGCGGGCGCCGCGGACCGACAACGAAGTCGTCATCGACCGCTTCGCGTCCAAGGAGGGCAAGCTCCACGTCGGTTCCAAATCCACCGTCATCACCCAAGGCGGGCCGATCCCGGTGACGATCGTCGGCATCGCCAAGTTCGGCGACGCCGACAGCACCTTGGGTGCGACCTTCGCGGGGTTCACGCTCGAGGGCGCGGAGAAGTACGTCGCGGAGCCGGGGAAGGTGGACGCCATCGCCGCCGTCGCCGAGGACGGGGTGTCGCAGGAGGAGCTGAGGAAGCGGATCCAAGCCGCGCTGCCCGATGGCGTCGAGGTCATCACCGGTGCTGCGCTCACGAAGGAGAACCAGGACGACGTGGGGTCGTTCTTGATCTTCTTCACGATCTTCTTCGGCATCTTCGCCGGGATCGCCGTCGTGGTGGCGGTGTTCAGCATCTACAACACCTTCTCGATCATCGTCGCCCAGCGCACCCGCGAGATGGCGTTGCTCCGGGCGATCGGCGCGGGGCGCGGCCAGGTGCTCGGCTCCGTGATGATCGAGGCGTTCATCGTCGGAGTGCTCGCGTCCGCGCTCGGCTTCGTCGCCGGATTCGGGGTCGCCGGTTTCCTCAAAGTCGTCCTCGCCGCGTTCGGCGTCGACATCCCCGCCGGCGGTCTGGTCGTCAAGCCGTCCACCGTCGTGTGGTCGTTCGTAGTCGGCATCGGCGTCACGCTCGTCGCCGCGATCATCCCGGCGCGCAAGGCATCGAAGGTCCCGCCCATCGCTGCGCTCCGCGACGTCGCGCTCGAGCGGACGAAGGCGTCCGTCGCTCGCATCGTCATCGGCGCGGTGCTCACGGTGCTGGGCGTCGCCAGCGTGCTGAACGCGGTCCTTTCGAAGCCCGACAACGGCGTCGCGGCCGCTGGCATCGGCGCCCTCCTGACCATCATCGGCACGGTCGTGCTCGGTCCGGCCGTCGCCCGACCGGTGAGCAGGATGCTCGGGGCACCACTGCCGAGGCTGCGCGGCATCACTGGGTCGCTCGCGCGTGAGAACGCCTCGCGTAACCCTCGCCGCACCGCGGGCACCGCGTCGGCGCTGATGATCGGCGTCGCCGTCGTCGCGCTGTTCACGGTCGTGGCCGCGTCGATCAAGGCGTCGTTCGCCGAAGCGCTCGACCGGTCGTTCGCGGGCGACCTGTTCGTGCAGTCGGGCAGCTTCGGTGGCGGGGGGTTCGACCCGACGATGGCGGCCCGGCTCAACGACTTGGACGAGGTGGCGGCGGCGTCGGGTGTCCGGTTCGGCGCGATGAAGGTCAACGGCGAGGCGAAGGACGTGCAGATCATCGACCCGGTCACGTTCCCGGAGGTGTTCGACGCCGACGTCAAGGCGGGCGCGTTCGATGATCTGGGCGAGCACGAGGTGGCCGTGTCGAAGCACACCGCCGACCAACACGGATGGCGCGTCGGTACCGCGCTGCCGGTGGAGTTCGCCAACGGCAAGAAGGATCAGTTCACGATCGCCGCCCTGTACGAGCGGCGGGAACTGCTGGGCGACTACGCGCTCGGGTTACCGGCATGGGAGCCGAACGCCACGGACCATTTCGACGCGTTCGTGATCGTGAAGCTCGCCGACGGCGTCACGATCGAGCAGGGCAAGCGGGCCGTGCAAACCGTCTCCGACGACTACGCGACCGCCAAGGTCCAGGACCGCGACGAGTTCGCCGAGTCACAGGCGAGCCAGGTCAACCAGATCCTCGCGCTCGTGCTCGTGATGCTCGCCCTCGCCATCGTCATCTCGCTGCTCGGCATCGCCAACACGTTGTCGCTGTCCATCTTCGAGCGACGCCGTGAGCTCGGCCTGCTGCGAGCCGTCGGCACCCAGCGCCGGCAGGTCCGGTCGATCGTGCGGTGGGAGTCCGTCCTGGTGGCGTTGTTCGGCAGCGTCGGCGGCCTCATGATCGGCGTCTTCTTCGGCTGGGCGCTAGTCACCGCGGCCTCCGAACAGGGCTTCACCGCGTTCGCGCTGCCCGTCGGATGGGTGGTCGGCTTGCTCGTGGCCGGGGCCGGGGCGGGGGTGCTCGCGGCGATCTTCCCGGCCCGGCGGGCGGCCCGGCTCGACGTGCTGCTGGCGATCGCGAGCGAGTAGAGCCTCTGGCAAGAACGCCAGAGCGTCGCCGAGCCTCCCGGAGCCGCGACCGCCGGACGCTGGTGGTGGTTCTGCCGGCCGCGTGGCGCCCTACCCGCTCCCGCGGGCCGCGATGTGACCTACCTTGGGCGAAGCATGGACGCGATCTCGTCGGCGCGGGCGAAACGAACGATGGCCGCCGCCGGCTACTCCGGCACGCCCCTGGCGCGGAAGCTGGGCATCAAGGAGGGCCACACCGTCGCGCTGCTCGGCGCGCCTCGCGGGTTCGACGCGACGTTGGACGGTCTCGCCGACGGCGTCGCCATCCGCACCCGGGCCGCGGGCGTCGCCGACGTGATCGTGTCATTCCACACCGAGCGGGCGGAGTTGGAGCGCCGTATCCCTGCGCTGTTGAAGGTGCTCGACGTCGACGGCGGGCTGTGGATCTCGTGGCCGAAAAAGGCGTCGAAGGTGCCCACCGACATCACCGAAGACGTGCTGCGCGAGGTCTTCCTGCCCCTCGGTCTCGTCGACAACAAGGTGTGCGCGGTCGATGCCACGTGGTCGGGCCTGCGCCTCGTCTGGCGCAAGGGGCTCCGCGCCGCCCGCCGCCCCTCATCCACTCCGTTCTCGACGCAATAGCCCGGCGAAGCGACGGCTATTGCGTCGAGAATGGGTCACGGTTGGCGGTCGGCCTCGAGGATCAGGCGAGGGCCGCGGTCCCATGTCAGGTAGTTCCACGCCCAATTGAGCAGCACGGACAGACGGTTGCGGAAGCCGATCAGGAAGACGAGATGGAGCCCGAGCCATGCCAGCCACGCGGGCGTGCCCCGCAGCCGGATCCGGCCCGGCAGCTCGGCCACCGCGGCCCGCCGGCCGATCGTCGCCATCGTGCCCTTGTCGAAGTAGTGGAATCGCTTTGGCCGAGCACCATTGATCCGGCGGACGATCTCGCGGGCGGCGTGGCGACCGGACTGCATCGCCACCGGCGCGAGTTGCGGCAGCGCGCCGCCCTTCGGTGCCGCGATCTCGGCGACGTCGCCGATCGCGAAGACGCTGCCGTGCCCGCCCTCGGGCGTCACGCGCAGGTCGGGGCCGACCACGATGCGCCCGCTGCGACCCGTCGGGAGACCCAACGCGGCGGCCAACGGGTTGGCTTTCACGCCGGCGGCCCAGATCAGCGTGTGGGCCTTGATCACGCCGCCATCGGCGAACGACACCCGAGTCGGCGCCACCTCGGTCACGGCCGCCCCGAAACGCACGTCGATGCCCTTCCGCACGAGCGTCTCGCGCGCGTGCTGTTGCGATCTGGGGTGGAACGGATCGAGCAGATGGTCGGCCATCTCGACCAGCACCACCCGCGCCTGGTGGACGTCGAGGGTCCGGAAGTCCTTGCGCAGCACCATGGAGAAAAGCTCGGACAGTGCGCCCGCGACCTCGACCCCGGTAGGTCCGCCGCCGACCACGACGAAGGTGAGGGCACCGTCGTCCACGAGCGACCGGTCGACGTCGGCGGCCTCGAAGCGCTCGAGGATGTGGTTGCGGAGCCGAATTGCGTCCGCGAGGGAGTACAGCGGGAACGAGTGCCGTGCCGCGCCGGGGATGCCGAAGTCGTTGGTGCAGGCGCCGACGGCGACGATCAGGTGGTCGAAGGCGATCCGGTCGTCGCCCCGGAGCAGCAGCTCACCGGCGTCCCAGTCCACGCCGGTGACGGTCCCTTGCCGGAACGTGACGTTCGCCTGCCTCTGAAAGATGCCGCGGACCGCGTACGCGACGTCCGCGGCATTGAGCCCCGCGGTCGCAACCTGATACAGCAGCGGCTGGAACGTGTGGAAGTTCCGCTGATCCACGATCGTCACGTCCACCGGAGCGCCGGCGAGCTCGCGGGCTGCGGCCAGCCCGCCGAAGCCGGCGCCGACGATGACCACCTTGCTCACGGTCACCGCTGACACGTCGGGCACCAGTAGGTCGTGCGCGGCTGCGGACCCTGCAGGGCGGACCGGATCGGCGTGCCACAGCGGCGACACGGCTGCCCGGCCCGGCCGTACACCGCGAGCCCGCCCGGCACGGTGGGGCGGGCGCCGGCCGTCGCGGCGACGCTGGCCCGCAAGAGCCTCGACGCCGTCGTCAGGAGCCGCCGCCGGGCGGCGACCGCCAGAGCACCGACGGGCGTGAACGGGTCGACCCCGCACGCGAACAGCACCTCGCTCTTGTAGACGTTGCCGACACCCGCGGCCACCCGCTGGTCGAGCAGCACGACCCCGATCTCATCGCTCGACTCGGCGCGGGTCTCCATGCGCTCGACGGCGGACGTGATCTCGGCGTCGGTGATGTCGGCGCGGGTGAGGTCCGGACCCAAGTGGGCGAGGCTCACGCCGGGCCGCCGGTCCAACTCGACGACGGGTGCGGAGAAGCACACGGCCACCCAGCCGTCGACCTCGACCACGGCGCGGGCCAACCACGGCGGCTTCTGCCACCGCTGGCCAGCGCGGTACAGATGCCAGCTGCCCGTCATGCGCATGTGGGTGCGCAACGTGACGCCGTCGGCGAACCGGATGAGAAGGTGCTTGCCGACCGCCTCCACCGCGTCGACGCGCGTGCCGGGGGCGGGGGGACGACCGACGGCGCGAGGGGCGTCGAAGCGCACCACCTCCTTGCCAACGAGCGCGTCCCGCAACCGGTTGGCGGTGCGGTGGATCGTGTCGCCCTCGGGCACGCTCGGGCTACGCGACGGCGACGGCGTGCAGCGCGGCGGCCCGCTCCACGAGGTCCGGGGGCGGGCTCCCGCCCGGAACGCAATAGGGTCGAGCCTCTCGGGCCAGCGCGATGAGCTCGTCGCCGTAAGGCACGCGACCCGCCCGCTGCTCCTCGGCGAATGTCTCGTGCTGGAAGATGCCGTCGAACTCGAGGCCCCATGTCTCGGACAACAGGCGCTCGCGCACCGCGACGAAACCCGGATGGCACTCGCGGGCTCGATCGAGGTTGCGCTGGGTGACCTCGGGGTCATCGTTCGCGAAGCGGGGGTCGGTGGGGGCGAAAGCGCAATGCGCTTCGAGCCAGTCGACGACGAGCGTGAGGACGGCGTGCCACCGCGCCACGAGCGCGGCGCGGGCGGCGACCGTCGGCTCGTGGGCCGCGTCGATGCGCGCGCGGCGCAGCTCGAACGCGAACGGGTCGGGCGCGGGCCAGGGCGACGACGCGACGAGCTCGTCGAACGCCCGGAGAAGCTCCCGCTGATGCGCGGCGCGGGCCGGCTCGCCGTCGACCTCGGCCGCACTTAGGGCAGCGGCGATGTTCGCCCGCGTGGCGACTTGGCGCTCGAGAAGGAGATCATGACCGCGCTCGATCAGGCAGCGCATGAACACGGGGTAGCTGGCGCCCGACCGGGCCAGGTCGACGGCGTCCCGGAACGGCTGTCCGAGCTCGGCCTCCGCGGGGGTATCACGGATCTGCTCGAGCAGAGCCATGTGCGCAGTCAGCTGGACGCCGAGCAGCTCCTCATCGCTCGGGGGGCGAACCTCGGGAAGCTCGTATACGTACTGCGCGTCGGTGGGCCAGCTGGCGAGCATCCGGCTGTACGCGTCGTTGAAGCGCTGCGAGAGGCCGAGGTTGGCGATCGCCGCGTAATACGCCGCCGGGTCCTCGAGCATCGACGCGAGCCGCTCCATCTCGGCTACCGCCCAGGTCATCTCGGCCAGCTCCAGACCGGTCGTCGTGGCGCCCTGCAGGTCGACCAGGACCTGACGGTACGGCCCCACGACCGAGTCCACGATCGGCGGATCGACCGGCATCGCTATCCCTCCGCGCCGGCAGCAGGTGCCGCGGCCTCGCCGCGGTAGCGGCGATGTTGCGCGATCCGGCGCTCGACGATGTGGTCGGGGAACGGGATGCGGCGGCGGTGACGGACCGCCCACACCTCCCGGTCGTCGAGGGTCCATCCGTCCCACACCTGACGCGCGGCCGGCGCGATCTCATAGGCCCAGCGGCGGGTCCCTTCCGCCACCGTGGCCGTGACCCGCTCGTCGAGTTCGGCGCGCCATCGCTCGGGCACGTCGGCGGTCTCCCACACTTCGATGTCCTCGAGGACGGCGAAGTCATCGCCGATGCGATCGACGAACGAGTCGATGGCGAGGGCGCGCGCCGACTGTTCGCGCGCCCCCGTCGTCATCTCGTTGAGCGACGGCAGGTCGACGATCCCGTCGAGCGCACCGAGGATCGTCCGGGCCCCGTGGACCTTGACGGGATCGTCGAGCTCGGTGTGCACCGCGGCCCGACCGTTCTCGTGGTCGCGGAGCAACGCTTTCGCGTTGTCGACGAGGAGCGTGGTGGTCCAGATCGTCTTCTTGAACGAGTCGACGTCGGGGGCGTCGTCGATGACGTCCATGGTCTGCCACGCGACCGACGCCGCCACGGGGTAGAGCGAGTTGTCCTGGTAGCGGGCGGCCAGCGTGCGGTAGTAGTCCAGCCACTCTTGGTGGCGCTGGGTCCGCTCCGCCATCGCCCGCACCGTAACATCGAGGGCCGAAGCGAGGCCGAGGCCGAGCGCCAGCGAAGCGGGGACGACTGCCGAGCGACCCAGAAACGCGGTCAGCGGCGCGCCCGGTAGACCAGACCCTTGTAGCCGTCGACGAAGCCGGCCTCGCGGAGCGTGGCGGCGTGGCGCGACTCGGACGCGGGCTCGCCGTCGATCTTGCGGATCTCGACGGAGCGGCGCCGCCCGGAGTCGGCCAGCCACCGCACACCGGCCGGCCAGTCGGGCTGGGCGGACGTCGCCGCGAACGTCACGAGGCTGTGGGCGCCCCGTTCGACGAACGCCACCAGCTCGCCATCCGCGAGCACGACATGGGCGCCCGCGGTTCGTGCCGGGCGTCCGGCGCCGGCCGGCTCGGGCCACGGCAGCGCCGCGCCGAACGGCTGGCCCGGGTCCGTCGCGGCCAACACAACCCATTCTCGACGGTCAGGACCACGGATTCCGTGGGTGTCAGCCACGAGAATGCCGCTGTCGCCCTCGCGGTGGAGGCGAAGGCGGTCGACTGCGCCGGGCAGGGCGAACTGGGCGGCACCGAGCCCGGCGACGAAGTAGCCGCGGCGGATCTGGCCGCGCTCCTCGAGCGCCTTGAGCACCGGGTACACACCGGCGAAGCCGCCCTCCGCGCCCTCGCCCAGCGCCGCCTCCCGGGTGAGCACCCCGTAGCGCTCGAGCAGCTGCAAGGCGCGGGCGTGCGCCGCCTCGGTAGGCGGCGGCGCCGGTTCGAGCAGGGGCGCGACGAGCGACCATCGGCCCGCGCCGGCGGGAGGGCCGAGCCGTGACAGTCGTCCCGGACGAGGGCGGCCACCGAGCCCGCCGCGGCGCGCGGACGGTGCCGCGCCACCACTGCGCCGGGAGCCTCCGCCGACGAGGGCCCGTACCGGCGCGAGCGAGTCGTTGGTGACCAGCCCGCCCCACACGAGATCCCACAGCGCGGTGAGGACCTCGCCGTCGTCGTACGACAGACCCGCGGCACTGACGGCGCGCACCAACTCCGGCCAGAACGACGCGCCCCTCTCGTCGAGATGGTCGAGGAGGGCGCGGTGGGCGGGCTCGGGCTCGAAGGTCGGCGGGGCCGGCACGAGAAGCGGGGCCTGATCGCGGAAGGCCAACCGGATGCGACCGTCGCTGCCGCCGAGCCCGCCGGCGCCGACCCACACGACCTCGCCCGCGGTGCAGAGGGCGTCGAGATCCGCCCTGCGGTATTCGACCAGCCGGGCCGGGAGGATGTCGGTCTCGAGCACCGACGCCGGGAGGGCCGCGCCCTGCAACACACCGAGCACCTCGACGAGACCGTCGATCCCACGGCGCGGCGTGGCCACGCCCTGCCAGGCCGGAAGGAACCGGGCGAGGGCGCTGCCATCGACGGGCTCGATCTCACGGCGCAGCGCCGCCAGCGAGCGCCGCCGGAGCTGGCGGAGGACGTCGTCGTCGCACCACTCGCGCTCGACCCCGTCGGGCCGGAACTCGCCGAGGACGATCCGGCCGTCGTGCTCGAGGCGCTCGAGGACGGGCCGGACCCGGTCGGGGGCAACGCCGAGGTGGGCGGCGACGTGCCCGGTGAGAAACGGACCGTGGGTGCGGGCGAAGCGGGCCACGAGATCGACGAGCGGCGCGTCGACTGGGTCGGTGAACGCCGCGGGCAGGCCCATCGGGAGCGCCACCCCCAGCGCGTCGCGCAGGCGCGCGGCGTCCTCGGCCGCGGCCACCCGTTCCTCGCCGGCGACGGTGACCCGGATGGCGCGCCGCTCGTCGACCAGCGCGTCGACCCACGAGGCAACGGGCGAGCGGTCGACGGAACGGGCGTCGAGGTCGGTGACAGACTGCGGGCCGAGCAGTCGCAACAGGTCGTGGAGCTCATCGGCATCGCGGGCCCGGCGACCGTCGGTGAGGTGCTGCAGCTCCAGCTCGAGGTCGGCCAGCACCACCGGGTCGAGGAGGTCGCGCAGCTCCTCCGCGCCCAGGAGGTCGCGCAGCAACTCACGATCGAGCGCCAGCGCCGCGGCGCGCCGTTCGGCAAGGGGGGCGTCGCCCTCGTACATGTACACCGCGATCCAGCCGAACAGCAGCGACTGGGCCATAGGTGATGCGCGGGGGGTGTCGACCGGGACGACCCGGATCGCTCGCGACCGAAGATCGCGCAGGACGTCGCGCAGCGCGGGAAGATCGAAGACGTCGTTGAGGCACTCACGAGTGGTCTCGAGCAGGATCGGGAACGTCGGATGGCGGCCGGCGACGCTCAACAGGTCGGCGGCCTTCTGGCGTTGTTGCCACAGCGGCGTGCGCTTGTCGGGCCGGCGTCGAGGGAGCAGCAAGGCCCGCGCCGCGCACTCGCGGAACCGGGACGCGAACAGCGCGGTGCCCGGTAGCTGGGCGATGAGGATGTCGTCGATCTCCTCGGGGTCGATGAGCAGCTCGTCGACCGGCAGCTCGTCGATCGCCTCGGGAAGGCGCAGGACGATGCCGTCGTCGCTCCACATCAGCTCGACGTCGATGCCCCAGCGCTCGCCGAGCCGGGCCTGCAGCGCGATGGCCCACGGAGCGTGCACCTTGGCGCCGAATGGGGAGAGCACGCACACCCGCCAGTCGCCGATCTCGTCGCGGAAGCGCTCGATGACGACGGTGCGGTCGTCGGGGACCGCTCCGGTGGCCTCGGCCTGCTCGTCGAGGTACATGACGAGGTTGGCCGCGGCGCGCGGGTCGAGGCCGGCCTCGTCCTCGAGGACCTTCGCCGCGCCGGCGCCCCGCGCCCGGGTCTCGCGTACGAAGGCGCCGACGGCTCGGCCCAGCTCGAGCGGTCGGCCCGGGCCCTCGCCGTGCCAGAAGGGCATCTTGCCGGGCTGACCCGGGGCGGGGGTCACGACGACCCGTTCGAAGGTGATGTCCTCGATCCGCCACGTGCTGGCGCCGAGGAGGAAGCTCTCGCCGGGCCGGCTCTCGTACACCATCTCCTCGTCGAGCTCGCCGACCCGGGTGCCGTCGGGCAGGAAGACGCCGAACAGCCCGCGGTCGGGGATGGTGCCGCCGCTCGTGACCGCCAGGCGCTGGGCGCCGGCCCGGCCGCGGATGATGCCGTTGCTCCGGTCCCACACGATGCGCGGGCGCAGCTCGGCGAACTCGTCGGAGGGATACCGACCGGCCAGCAGGTCGAGCACCGATACGAGAACGTCGTCGGACAGCTCGGTGAAGTTCGCGGCGCGGCGAACCAACGCGGCGAGCTCGTCGACCTTCCACTCCTCCATCGCACACATGGCGACGATCTGCTGGGCGAGCACGTCGAGCGGGTTGCGCGGGTACCGGGTGTGCTCGATGAGCCCTTGGTGCATGCGCTGCACGACGACCGTGGCCTCGACGAGATCGGCGCGGTGCTTCGGGAACAGCTTGCCCCGGCTCGGCTCCCCCACCTGATGGCCGGCCCGGCCGATGCGCTGCATGCCGGCCGCGACCGAGCGGGGCGACTCGACTTGGATGACGAGGTCGACCGCGCCCATGTCGATGCCCAGCTCGAGCGAGCTGGTGGCGACAAGGCCCTTCAGCCGCCCGCTCTTCAACTCGTCCTCGATCTGGAGCCGCCGTTCGCGGGACAGCGAACCGTGGTGGGCCTTCACCAGCTCGGTGCCGGGCGCCGGTGGCCGGCCCTCCTGTTCGCTCGCGCGTGACACGCCCTCGAGGGCCAGCTCGTTGAGCCGGGTGGCGAGACGCTCCGCCAGGCGGCGGGCGTTCACGAAGATGAGCGTCGACCGGTGCGTCTTGACCAGCTCGAGCAGCCGCGGATGCATGGAGGGCCAGATGCTGCGCCGCGCCGGACCCGCAGCGGCCGGACCGGACACGGGCTCGTCGATGATCTGGCCGAGCTCGCCCATGTCGTCGACCGGAACCACTACTTCGACGTCGAGCTCCTTGCGGACACCGGCGTCGACGATCGTCACTGGCCGCCACCCCGACTCCGTGCGGCCTCCGAGGAAGCGGGCGATCTCGTCGAGCGGTCGTTGCGTGGCCGACAAGCCGACCCGCTGTGGCGGACGGTCCGTGACCGCTTCGAGCCGTTCGAGCGTGAGCGCGAGGTGGGCGCCCCGCTTGGTGGCGGCCAGCGCGTGGATCTCGTCGACGATGACGGCCTCGACATTGCGGAGCGTCTCGCGCGCCTGCGACGTGAGCATGAGGTACAACGACTCGGGCGTGGTGATGAGGATGTCGGGCGGTGTGCGGATGAGCCGGCGCCGCTCCTCGGAGGACGTATCGCCGGTGCGCATGCCGACGGTCGGTTCGCTCACCGCCAGGCCGAGCCGCTCGGCCGCGAGGCGAACGCCGGTGAGGGGGCTCCTGAGGTTCTTCTCCACGTCGACCGCGAGGGCGCGCAACGGCGACACGTACAAGACGCGGGTGCGGCGCTCCTTGTCCGGAACGGGCTCGGTCATGAGCCGGTCGATGCCCCACAGAAACGCGGCGAGCGTCTTGCCTGAACCGGTCGGGGCGAGGATCAGCGTGTGGTCACCGGCGGCGATCGCGGGCCAGCCATCGGCTTGCGCAGGGGTGGGAGTCGGGAAGGAGGTCTCGAACCAGGCCCGCACGGCGGGACTGAAGCGATCCAACGGCACGCCCGTACGGTACCGGCGCGGTGTGACACGTCCTCTGGGGTCCAAACCGGCGAGCGGGGAGAGAATTCGACCGCGCCGTAGACTGCGGTGCGTGCCCGAGTACCAGGCGCCCGAGTGGCATCCCGCCTTCGAGGAGTACTGCGAGGCCATCTTCGAACTCCATGAGGACGACGTCGCGGTGATCCAGGCGCGGATCGCGGATCGCCTCGGCGTCTCTCGCCCCGCCGTCTCGGAGATGATCCGCCGGATGGAGGGCGCCGGCCTCGTCGAGATCGGCCGGGCCGTCCGGTTGACTGCCGCCGGCCGGCGCTTGGCGGAACAGGTCGTGCGCCGCCACCGCCTCGCCGAGCGGCTCCTCACCGACATCCTCGGACTGTCGTGGGCCGAGGCCCACAAGGAAGCCGGCAAGTGGGAGCACGTCATCTCCGACTCGGTGGAGGCCGCCATCAACCGACTGCTCGGCGACCCGACCACGTGCCCGCACGGCAACCCGATCCCGGGGGCCGCCTACAAGGCGCCCGACGCCCGCCCACTCGCGAAGCTGGCGGTCGGCGACGAGTTCACCGTGAGCCGCATCACCGAGGAGCTCGAGTTCACGCCCGGGCTCCTCGAGTACCTCGAGGACGCCGACATGTGCCCGGGCGCATCGGGCACGATCACGGCCGCGTCACCCGACGGCACCACCACCGTCGAGGTCAAGGGCCGTCACGTCGGCATCGGCGCTTTCGCCAGTCAACGCATCCTCGTCACCGCCGGCTGACTACGGCGCGGCCCTCCTGGAATTCGCGTCCGAGGTTGTGGTGCTTCGGTGGGTTGTGGTGGTTGGGTGGTTGCCAGACCCCAAAGCACGACAGCCTCACGGCAGGGCCGTCATCCGACCCGCACCCCGCCCCGAGCAGGGCCAGCGGGGACACTGCGGCGAGCCGTCGAAGGATGGTCTTGGTCATTGGATCTCCCGTCGAGTGAGTACCAACCGGCAGCAGCAACGAAGGCCACGACCGCCAGCCATGCCAGGTGGCGGGCCCAGGTCCCGGCCGACGGGTGGCGGTAGTCGGGCAGGGTCATTCGCAACACCGCCTGGACGGGGCCCGCATCGCGGGCAACGTCGACGACGAGACGGCGCTGCATCCGCAGGACGTCGACGAGCACCCAGACCCAAGTCACGACGGCCAGCCCGCCGAGCGCGGCGAGCCCGGCGCGCCAGCGAGCCGCCAGCTCCGCCCGCCCGACCCACCAGGCGGTCGCGAGCACGAGCGCTGGGAGCACGACGACCACCTGCCGCCCCGGCCACCACGGGGAGGACCAAGACCAGCCATCCTGGGGGGCGCCGCCGCGCCAGCGCGGCCAAGGCACCCACCGTGAGGATGTACGCCGGTGCCCTCGCCGCCAGCCCGTAGGTCCTGTCCGTCAGCAGTCCCAGCAGACGAGACGACCGCCCCAAGTATCGAGGGTGCTCGCCAGCCACCGTCAGCTCCCCGCCGGCGAAGTGGCTCCCGGCCGCGTACACGGTCCAGCCCCCGTAGACGAGGTGATGGAACGTGAGGTAGCCGGCGCCCATGACCGCGAGGACTGCGCCGACAGCAAGGGCGGGTGCGGCGCCGAGCCGAGCGTGCACGAGCCACAGCACGAGCGCGGCGAGCACGGCGGCGACGGGGACGTACTTGACCGACAGCCACGGGAGAGCGACCACACCGAGGGTGGCCGCGATGCGGCCTCGGGTCGTCAACGGGCCGGTCGCGGCGGCGATGACGACGGTCAGCGCAAGGGCAGCGGGCAGTTCCGGATAGATCTGCGCGCCATACACGGTGAGCGGCGGCGTGATCGCGAAGACGCCGACCACGACGGCCGCGGGCCGCACCGGAACGGCGAAGCGGCGGACCGCGACCCACACGAGCAAGCCGGCCAAGATGCCGGCGATCACGGCGATGGCGAGCTTGGCTCCGATCCAGCCGCCGAGCGCGACCGGCACCGCCAGGATCGCAGGCAGCAGCGGATCATGCGGGCTCAGTTCGCTCCCGTCCCGCTGCACCTCGCTCTGCTGCGGCAGGAGCGCCTCGTGGAACGGCCGCCACCGCTCCTGGCGCAGCTCGTCGCTGATGTCGAGGTCGTGATCCTCCGCCAGACTGATGGCGGTGAGGAGGTACTGGGGCTCATCGGCCGTCACCCGGGCGCCATAGGTTGCCCGTGCCGGCACGCCGGCCGCGGCGGCCAACGCCGCGCCCACGCCCACGAGGACCACCGCCCAGCCGAGCCTCACGGGGAGGACCGTAGCGAGCGGGGGCGGCATGTGTAAAGATCACCTAACAATGAAGATGCACGTCGCCGAACATGCGCCGGGTGCGATTGTCCTCGTCCTCCCCGCCCGCAACGAGGAAGCCACAGTGGGCACGGTGGCGGAGCGGGTGCCGCGTACCGCCGGCGGACGGCCGGTCGAGTGCATCGTCGTCGACGACGGCTCCACCGACCGCACGGCGGCGGTCGCCGTCGCGTTTTGCGACGCCGACGGCGAGTACGCGCCCGAGGAGCTCGACCGCCTCGTCGCGCCCATCCTCGAAGGCCGCGCCGACTACGTCGTGGGATCGCGGTTCGCGGGCGAGGTCCGCCACATGCGTCCGCATCGGGCGGTGGGTAACCGAATCCTCACGTCGCTCGTACGTCGGCGGAGCGCGCTGCCCGTGACCGATGGGCAAAGCGGGTTCCGCGCGTTGTCGGCCGCCGCGGCCGCGAGCGCGGTGATCGTCCACGACTACAACTACGCGCAGGTGCTCACCCTCGACCTGGCGGCCCGCGGCTTCCGCTACGCCGAGGTGCCGATCTCGTACCATCGCCGCCGCCACGGTCGGTCCTTCGTTCGCCTCGTGCCCTACCTTCGTCACGTCCTGCCCGCGATGTGGCGCACGTGGCCGGCGAGCGCCGAGGAGATCGCATGCGAACCTTCGTCGTCACCGGATCGGCGTCAAGGATGGGCGCGGCCACAGCCGCCCGTCTCCGTGCCGACGGGCATGAGGTCATCGGCGTCGATCTGAAGGACGCGGAGGTCGTCGCCGACCCTCTCGACCCTCCTCCGACGTGACGACTGGCCGCCCCCGAGGCCGACCGCCTCAGTCCTCGACCACGTGCTGCCGGAAGGTGGCGAGCGACCGGCTCCACGCGTGGGCGTCGAAGCGGTCACCGCGAAGTGCGGCCGCGGCCGCCCACGCCATCGCCAGCGCGTGGTGGGTGTTGTCGGGCACGAACAGGCCTTGCCGGCCGAAGGTGAGCAGGCGGGGCTGCGCGGCGGCCCACAGCTCGAGGCCGGAGAGGTCCCACAGAAAGCCCGGGCGGTAGAGGGGATACACGCGCGGCAGCCGGCGGACCACGACCTCCGTCGGCGCGGCGTCGGGCAGACCAAGGGCCGCGAGCTCCGTGGCGACGCGCGCGCCGAGAGCCGCTTCGGAGTCTTCCCACGTGCTGTCTCCTGGCGAGCACGGCACCTCCGCGCACAGCACGGTCCGGTCGGCAGGGTCGGCCGGGTTGTGCCGGTAGTTCTTCGGCTCGGAGAGGCGGCTCACGACGGTCTCGGCGCCGGGCAGGTAGTGCGCGTCGAAGGACGTGTACTGGGGCCGGTCGAGCCCGAGGAACACCAACGCCAGCCCCCGATGCTCGAGCCGCCTGGCCCGCGCCAGCACGTCCTCGGGCGGCTCCGGCGAGATCCGGGCCGCGAGCGCGGCGATCGGCGCGGTGGACCACAGCATTTCGGCCTCGACGACGCCGCCGTTGGCAACCGTGAGCGTGACGCGGTCATCAGCGAGCCGAATGCCGGTGACGGTCGCGCCCAGGCGAATGTCGACGCCGGCCGCGGTGGCCGAATCGGCGAGACGTTCGCAGATGGCACCGAAGCCGGTCCGGGGATAGAGGAACTCGTGGCGGGGCCGCCGCAGCACGCTCAGCACCGACGTCGACGACACCCGTCGCCGCGCCAGCTCACCGTCGAGCTCGGTGGCCTCCACTCCCCAGAGCTTGCGGACGATCGGTTCGTACAACGCGGCCGCGACGGTCGGGCCCAGCCGGGCGCGCACCACCTCCGCGAACGTGTCGGCCCGCGGCCGGCGCAGCGGACCACTGACTAGGTCGACCGCGGCGCCGATCGCCAGCCGCGGTGGGAGGCGGCGAGCGAGCTCGAGCGGCCGCAGCGGAAACGCCAGCCAGCGACCGTCGACCCGGACGCGGCCGTTTCGTGGGCGGAGCTGGAGATCGTCGCCGAGGAGCCCGCGCAAGGCGGCGAGGATCTCGGGGGCGATCGACGGGTGGAGCCGGTGGCTGCCGTGGTCGACCCGCACGCCGGTCACCTCGAAGCTCCCGGCCATGCCGCCGACCGCGTCTGCCGCCTCGAACACCGTGGCCGTGTGGCCGGCAGTCGCAGCCCGCCACGCGGCCATCAGCCCCGCGGGGCCGGCTCCTATGACCGCGACATCCATTCTCGTTGTCCATTCTCGACGCAACAGTGCCTGTCGCAGAACCGGCCGGAGTCGACGCAATAGCCGGGCGAATCGCCGGGCTATTGCGTCAGGAACACAGCTACTCCTGCAGGCAGTCGGGCAACGGTCGGGCGTGGACGACGGCGAGGCGCTTGGTGGCCCGGGTGAGGGCGACGTACAGGGCCCGCAAGCCTTGCGCTTCCTCCTCGACGATCGCCACCGGCTCGACGACGACGCTCGCGTCCAATTCGAGCCCCTTCACCAGGTTGATGGGCACCACCATCACCGCGTGGTCGAGGCCGTGGCGGTTGGCGTGCCCGTGCTCGATACCGGCGGCGTCGAGGGCGGCGCTGACGTCGTCGACCAACGACGCGGGCACGATCACCGCGACGTTTCCCGACCCGACCGCCTCGCGCTCCCGTGCGGTGGTCGCCGCCACCTCCGCTGCGAGCCGCGCCGGCGAGTCGGCCTGCACCATCGTGGGTGCGTCGTCGCTCTCGCGGATCGAACGGGGGGGCGCCAGCTCGGGCGCCGCGACTGCGAGCACCCGGGTGGCGAGCGTCATGTTCTGCGCCGGGATCCGGTACCCGATCGTCAGTTCGGCGGTGCGGGCCGGGCGGCGGTCGGGCAGGTAGGCGAGGATCTCGTCCCAGCTGGCATGGGCCCACGCCCCCGTCGCTTGTGCGATGTCGCCGACCACCGTCATCGACCCGTTCAGCGACCGCCGGGCGAGCATCCGCAGTTGCATCGGAGACAGGTCCTGGGCCTCGTCGACGACGATGTGGCCGTACGTGCGGGCCTCTTCGTCGTCGCGCCGGCGCCGCGGGCCGAGCAGAGCCCGGGCCTCGTCGAGCAGCGGCACGTCGTCGCTCGTGAAGACCGGCGCCTCCCCCGCCGGCGCCCGGGGCCGGACCAGCGCGGCGGTTTCCTCCTCGGTGAGGCGGTCGCCCGCGGCGAGCCGCAACAGCGCAGGGGACCCGAACAGGTCGTGCAACAGGTCGCCCGGGGTGAGCAACGGCCACATCCACTCGAGGGCCTCGCGCACCTCGGGCGTGTGCCGGAGCCGGTCACGCACGTCTTGCGGGTTCGGCTGGTTCTGGATGCGGGCCGCCAGCGAGTCGAACAACCCCAGCTCGACCAACCGCCGCCCGGCGTTGTGGGCGCGGGACCTTCGCCGGGCGTCGGCCACAAGGCGGGCGCTCTCGGCCACCGTGAACGTCAGCGTCTGCACCCCGTAGCCGACGCGCAGGTCGCGGCGCAGCGGGCGCTCCCGGTCGCGGACCGCTTTGGCGAGGACCGGCACCATTCGGGGGTCACCCTTGACGCGGGCGGTGGCGGCCCGGTCGTAGCCACGGACCGTCACGCCGTCGGGGATCAGGTCGGCGAGCACGGCCAGCTCGACGCCGGCCTCGCCGAGGGACGGCAGCACCTGCTCGATGTATCCGAGGAACAGCCGGTTGGGCCCGACGACGAGCACGCCCTGTCCCTCGAGCGGGAACCGGTACGTGTACAGGAGATACGCGGCCCGGTGGAGGGCGACGACGGTCTTGCCGGTTCCCGGTCCGCCCTGCACCACCAGGACCCCCGGCATCTCGGCCCGGATCACCTCGTCCTGCTCGCCCTGGATCGTGGCAACGATCTCGGTGAGGCGGCCGGAACGCGAGGTCTCCAGCGCGGCGATCAGCGCGCCGTGGCCGCTGATCTCCCGAGCCCCGTTGCTGCCGTTGCCGTCGGCGGCCCCAAGGGTGGCGGCGGCTCCGCCGAACAACTCGTCCTCGATCCCGAGCAGCGTGCGCCCGCGAGTGGCGAAGTGGCGGCGGCGCACCAGGCCCATCGGCAGCCGACCGGTCGCGCGGTAGAACGGCTCCGCCACCGGCGCCCGCCAGTCCACAACGACCGGCTCCTGGTTGGGGTCGGCCACCGCGAGGCGGCCGATGTAGAACGTGTCGCCCTGGGCCTGCTCGTCGGCCGGCTCACGGTCGATGCGTCCGAAGATGAGCGACGCGTCCCCCAATTGCAGCTCACGCAGCCGGTTGAGGATCGTGTCCCAGATCACGTCCCGCTCGTACCGGGCCTGCTCGGTGCCTCCTTGGCCGACCTCCACCATCGTCTCGAGCCGGGTCGCCGACCGGCGAGCCGCCTCCAGACATTCGTAGGCGTAGTCGATGTACGACTGCTCGCTCTCGAGGTCGGGGTGGAGGGACAAAATCGGTTCCTTGTCCAGGGAACGGACCATGCTACCGGGCGTGGAAACGCCTGTGGGTGCCTTCGGCCCGCTGATCGAGACCCGGCTGCGGGTGCTCAGCTGGAACATCTGGTGGCAGTTCGGGCCTTGGCAGGAGCGGCTTCCCGCCATCTCCGCGACGCTCGCCCGCATCGACGCCGACGTCGTCTGCCTGCAGGAGGTGTGGGAGGTCGAGGGTCGCAACCAAGCCGCCGAGCTGGCAGCAGGCTTGGGCTTCGACCACGTGTACGGCACTCGCATCGACTGGGATGGCGTGCGCTTCGGCAACGCGGTGTTGTCCCGTTGGCCGATCCGGGGATCCGAGGTGTGCGCGCTGCCCGCGCCGTCCGAGCACGAGGAGTTCCGCACGGTCGTCCGGGCCGATGTCGACGGCCCCCGCGGCCCGCTCCAGGTGTACAGCACCCACCTGAACTGGCGTTTCGATCACAGCTACGTACGCCAGGACCAGGTGCGGCGGCTCTGCGAGTTCGTGCACGGTGCGCCCGCCCGCTCCTACCCGCCGATCGTGGGCGGCGACTTCAACGCGCCGCCCGACTCCCACGAGGTCCAGATGATGACGGGCCGGGCCGCGGTGGCGGCGCCGCCCCTCGTGTTCTACGACGCGTGGGAGGTCGCCGGCGGTGGCGGTCCCGGCCACACCTGGTCGAACGCGAATCCGTTCGCCGCGCTCGACCTCGAGCCCGACCGCCGCATCGACTACCTGTTCGTCGGCTGGCCCAAGCACGGCGGCGCGGGTCACATCCTCGAGGCCCGGGTGGAGGCCGTCGACCCGGTCGACGGCATCCACCCCAGCGACCACTACGCCGTCTACGCCAAGCTCCGCTACTGAACGGAAACCCGTCGTTCTGGCGAGGTTCGCTAGTCGCCACGACTAGCCACGCTCGCCAGAACGCGCTGGTCGTGGAACCCGGACACGTAAAGTCCGGGTCTGTGAGGTTGAGCGAGGGCATCGAGTGGGGGTTGCATTGCTGCGTGGTGCTGGCCGTGCTGCCTCCCGGTGAGACGTTGCCGGCCGCCCGCCTGGCCGAGTACCACGACGTGCCACCCGCCTACCTGGCGAAGCACCTCCAGACCCTGGCCCGGGCGGGGGTGGTCGAGTCCGTGCCCGGGGCGCGCGGCGGGTACCGGCTCACGCGAGCCGCAACCGAGATCACCGTGCTGGAGGTGGTCGAGGCCATCGAGGGTCCGGCCGAGCCGTTCGTGTGCACGGAGATCCGCCAGCGCGGCCCGGTGGCGTCATCACCGGGGTCCAGCGTGTATCGCGCACCGTGCGGCATCGCCCGCACGATGCGGCGGGCCGAGGCCGCGTATCGGGATGAGCTGGCCCGGCACACCCTGGCCGATCTCGTGGTCGACGCCAGCCGGGCCGTCGGCCACGAGACTGCCGCACGTTTCGCGAGTTGGTACGGCGACATCCGCCGACCGGCCGAGCGGGCCCGGACCCGATGAGCGCG
>WNGA01001552.1_pt1 | contig 35185 bp, 35 predicted proteins | sample 5400061 | NCBI WGS metagenome assembly WNGA01 (sample SAMN13153366, study PRJNA577476) | soil metagenome | isolation source: 100 cm soil or saprolite under grassland replicate 2 | place: USA:California | collected 2016-06-15
GCCGCGTTCGACCTCGGGTGCGCGGTGTACCACGCCGTCCCAACGGCCCCGCCGTGGTGGGCGGCGGAGCAGGGGCTGATCGCAGACGAGGCGGGTGGCCGGGAGGCCCAGCTCGTCGCCGATGCGACCCGCGGCCGGTTGCGGCGCGTCATGGTCGAGGTGGGGGAGCGCACCTGGGGTCGGGCGTGGCCGACGCTCTATGACTCACTAGGCGGCAATCCGTGGGCGGCGATGCCCTCGCTTCACTTCGCGACGTCGGTCCTCGCGGCCATCCTGCTGGCCGAGACCGGCCCGCTCGCTGGCGCCGCGGGGTGGGGCTACGCGGGCGCGCTCGGGCTGGCCCTCGTCTACCTGGGCGAGCACTATGCCGTCGACCTCGTCGCTGGCGCTGCCCTCGTGGCCGTCGTTCGTCGCGGCGAGCCGCTGGCCGAACCGTGGGCGATGCGGATCAGCGACGCCGTCCAGAGGCTCGAGCGGATCGCCAACGGCTGAGGCCGCTGCATGGCCATCGGCTGACGCGCCTGCAACTATTCGATGCGATGGGGAGCGACTCCGAGGCGGTCGATGGGAGTCTCGACATGGAGGGCGAGGAGACCGAGCCCTCATTCTTTGCCGACCCGAAGCGGCTCGTGCAGACCCTGGTCATCGTGGTCGTTCTCGTGGCGGCGATCTACATCCTGCTGCCACGGCTGGTCGGGATCCAGGATGCGCTCGGGAAGCTGAGCGACGCGACCCCGGTCTGGCTCGTGGTCGCGCTCGGCTTCACGGTGCTCTCGTTCTTCTCCTACGTCGCGCTGTTTCGCGGTGTGGTGGGCGAGCACGTCGTGCACCTGGAGTGGAGCGAGTCGTACCAGATCACGATGGCCGGCCTGGCCGCGACGCGGTTGTTCTCCGCCGGCGGGGCGGGCGGCATCGTGCTCACCTACTGGGCGCTGCGCAAGGCCGGCATGGAACGCCGGCAGACGGCCTGCCGGATGGTGGCGTTCCTCGTGCTGCTCTACGCCGTCTACATGCTCGCCCTCGTCGTGTTCGGGGTCCTGCTGCGGAACGGCGTGGTCAGCGGCGAGCATCCGGTGGGCCTGACGATCGTTCCGGCGGCGCTCGCCGGGGCCGTGATCGTGATCTTCCTGCTGATCGCCCTGATTCCCGAGGACGTCGAGCGGCGCCTCTCAGGATTCGCGCAGGGCTACCGGCTCGCGCGCTACGCACAGCGCCTGGCCACCGCCCCGGCCACGCTCGCCCGGGGCACGAGGACGGCGATCGACTTCGTCCGCAATCCGTCGCGGGGCGGCCTCGCGGTGGCGGGGGCAATCGGCTTCTGGGCCGCGAACATCGGCATCCTCTGGGCCGCATTCCACGCCTATGACGTGCACGTCCCGCTCGGCGTCGTCGTGCAGGGCTTCTTCGTCGGCATGGTCGCCAACCTGTTCCCGTTCGCGCCCGGCGGGGTCGGCGCGGTGGACGCCGGGATGATCGGGACGTTCGTGCTCTTCGGGCTTCCGAGCACCGAGGTCTTCGCGGCGGTGCTCACCTACCGTCTACTCGCCTTCTGGCTTCCGATCCCTCCGGGCATCGTGGCCTTCCTCCAGCTCCGCCGCACCGTCGCACGGTGGGAGGAGCGCCGGGCGAGCATTCCAAGCGTCGACGACCGGCCGGGGTCTCTTCCCGGTGCCGCCGCCATTACTTCAGAAAGTAAAGTATAATGAATTCAGGCTGGCCGGGAAACGGAACGGCCATGAGAGAGACGAAGCAAACGTGAGCGAGAAGCGAGTCGAGAACGTCATCATCGTCGGCGGCGCGTGCGCCGGCTACACCGCTGCCGTCTACACCTCCCGCGCCGAGCTCGAGCCGCTCGTGATCGAGGGCTTCCAGTGGGGCGGCCAGCTCCAGAACACGACGGACGTCGAGAACTATCCGGGTTTTCCGGAGGGCATCATGGGCCCGGAGCTGATGCAGCACTTCCGCGCGCAGGCGGAACGGTTCGGGACGCGGTTCATCTCTGACGACGCGACCCGGATCGAGCTCTCAGACGGCGGCGTCCACCGTGTCTGGGTGGGCGACGAGGAGCACCTTGCGAAGGCCGTGATCCTCGCGATGGGGGCCGAGCCGAAGCGCCTGGGGATCCCGGGAGAGATCGAGCTTGGCGGTCGCGGCGTCTCGACGTGCGGCGTCTGCGACGGGGCCTTCTTCAAGGGCGAGGACGTGGCCGTGATCGGCGGCGGCGACTCCGCGATGGAGGACTCGATTGCCGTCGCGAAGTTCGCCAACGACCTCACGACCGTGCACCGCCGCGATGACTTCCGCGCCTCCAAGATCATGCTCGAGCGGGCCAGGGAAGTCCCCAACATCACCTTCAAGACGCCGTTCGTTCCCGAGGAGTTTGTCGCCGGCGAAGACGGCAAGCTCGCCAAGGTGCGCCTCCGGCATGCCGAGACCGGCGAGGCCGAGGAGCTCGAGGTCGGCGGGGCCTTCGTCGCGATCGGGCACACGCCGCGCTCCGAGCTCGTTGCCGACCAGGTGGAGACCGACGAGCAGGGCTACGTTCTGACCCGCGACGGCTCCACACGTACCAGCCTCGCGGGCGTGTTTGCGGTCGGTGACCTCGTCGACCACACGTATCGCCAGGCGGTCACCGCGGCCGGCACCGGCTCCATGGGCGCGCTGGACGCCGAGTGGTACCTGCGCGACACGCCGCCTTCTCCGGAGGCCCACTGGGTGTCCAGGAAGGAGACCGAAGAGCCCGGCGCCGCAAAGGTGGGCGCCTGATCGGCTCCACTGGCTCGGCGCGCCCGGGCCTGGACTGAATCGCGGCCGCGCCCCGGTACAGTTCGACGGACCCGCGAGCGAGGAGGAATGCGCGATGGCCGTCGTTGAGGTTCCCAAGGTGAAGGTCGAGAAGATCGGCCTGAAGCCCTTCCACGAGTTCGACGAGGCCAACGACACCTGGCCTCGGGGCGATCGCCCGGCGGCGATCCGCGAGGCGGCGGCGGAGTTCAGAGCCCGGTTTGCCACCCCGGAGAACCGCGTGCGCGGTATCCGGACGGTCGATATCGCGTCGGCCGGCTATCCGTTGAAGTTCGCGTTCGGGGGCGCGGCCAAGGCGCCCAACCCGTTCATCAACATCATCAACCGCCTCCAGGTCGTGCAGTTCGAGGACTTCGACGGCGAGCTGCGCACGCTGGCGTACGAGCCCACCGTTCCCGAGGGACCAGCGGAGGCGCCGTATTACGCGCAGCAGATCGAGAAGCTCGGCGAGTTCCTCTCCTACAAGGTGCTGGCCACGATCTGGAACCACCCCGACGAGGCGCTCGTGAAGGTCGGTCTGCGGCCGGAGGACGTCGACTTCGTCAGCTTCGACCACCTGCACGTCCAGGACCTGCGCTTCGTGCTCGGGACCAGGGAGCCGATTCCCGGGGAGTCCGCGCCGCGTCCGCCCCTGTTCCCGAACGCCAAGTTGATCGCCCAGCGCAAGGAGTGGGACACGTTCCAGTCGCTCCATCCGATGCAGTGGGCCTGGTACGTCGAGGACGGGATCAAGGATCTGATCACCGACAACGTCGTGCTGGTCGAGGGAGACGTGGAGCTGGGCAAGGGGGTCGCGCTCGTCTCGACGCCGGGTCACACGGACGGCAACCATTCGCTGTGCGTCAACACCGAGGACGGCGTGTGGGTGTCCTCGGAGAACGGCGTCGCCGCCGACTCGTGGCATCCGCACCTGTCCAAGATCCCGGGCGTCCGCAGGACCGCCGAGTTCTTCGGCCGCGAGGTGATCCTGAACTCGAACACCCTCGAGGACTCGATCGACCAGTACGACTCGATGATCAAGGAGAAGGCCCTCGCCGACCCGAACAGACGCGATCCGCGCTGGCTCAACGTCTTCCCCTCGTCGGAGATGGCGAGCTGGAAGCGCCAGTGGCCCGCGGTGCCGACCTTCGTCTACGGCGGGATCAACACCGGGTTCATCGAGCGCCCCGGGTCGGGCAACGGCCGCGCCTCCTAGTTCGAACGAGCGGCACGGCTAGCTAGCCTGGGTGGGTGGACAGGCGCTCCTGGCTGTGGCTCGCTCTGCTCGCCTCGATCTGGGGGGCGAGCTACATGTTCATCAAGATCGGCCTGCGCGACCTCTCGCCGGCGATGGTCGCGTTTACGCGCATTGGGCTTGCGGCGGCGGTGCTGATGCCGATCGCCGCCGCACGGGGAGCGCTCCGCGGCCTCAGACGCCACATTCCGGTGATCGTGCTCGTGGGAGCGGTGCAGGTCGCGGGACCATTTCTGCTGATCGCACTCGGCGAGCAGGAGATCTCCTCGGCGCTCGCCGGCATCCTCGTCGCGACGGCGCCGATCTTCACCGCCGTGCTCGCGATCTGGGTGGATCACGAGGAGCGCTCCGAGGGCGCTCGGCTGGTCGGGATCGTGATCGGCATCGCCGGGGTCGTCGCGCTGTTCGGCCTTGACCTGAGCGGCTCAGGGTCCGCCCTACTGGGCGGCCTTGCCGTTGTGCTCGCCGGCCTGGGTTACGCCGTTGGCGGGTTCCTCGTAAAGCACCGGCTTGCGGCCGCCGCGCCAATCGGCGTCGCCGCATCGGTCATGGTCGCCAGCACGATGCTTCTGCTGCCCGCGGCCGTTGTCACGGCGCCGAGCTCGTTCCCGGCGCTCGGCCCGGTCGCCGCAGTCACCGCGCTCGGGGTGGTCGGCACGGGGTTCGCGTTCGCGCTCTTCTACACCCTGATCGGCCGCGTCGGGCCGGCGCGCTCGTTCATCGTCGCCTACCTGGCACCCGGCTTCGCCGTCGTGTATGGCGCCCTTCTGCTCGACGAGCAGATCACCGGCACCACCCTCGTTGGCCTGGCGCTGATCCTCGGCGGATCGTGGCTTGCCGTAGAGGGTGCTAGCTGGCGGCGCGGCGAAGCAGCGGCGCTACCCGGTAGCGCTCCTGTCCCAGCTCCGAACCCAGTGCGTCAAGGACGCTGACCACGTTTCCGAGCCTCCGGACGGTTGAGCCGGCAGAGCGCGACGTGCCCACCGACCGATGTCTCGACCAGTTCGCTCACTCCGGCGCCTTGGGCGGAGTCATGGCGTTGATCCCGGTGGCCGCGCGCCCGATGATCAGCTTGTGGATCTGCGACGTGCCCTCGTACAGCGTGGTGACGCGCGCGTCGCGCAGGTAGCGCTCGACCGGGTAGTCGTCGACGTACCCCGAGCCGCCGTGGACCTGGATCGCCAGGTTTGCGCATTCCACCGCGGCCTCGGTCGCGTAGAGCTTGGCGATCGAGGTCTCGGCGGTGTTCGGTTTTCCCTGGTCCTTGAGGAGCCCGGCGCGGCGCACCAGGAGGCGCGCGGCGTCGCGCCTCAGGATCATGTCGGCGATCATCTCCTGGACGAGCTGGAAGCTTGCGATCGGCACGCCGAACTGGCGCCGCTCCTTGGCGTAGTCGACCGAGGCGGTGACGCAGCCCTCGCAGATGCCGACGCAGCCGGCGGCAACCGAGTAGCGCCCGGCATCCAGCGCGGTCATCGCGACCTTGAAGCCGTCGCCCACCTCGCCGAGCAGGGCGTCTTCGGCGACCTCGATGTCGTCGAGCCCGATCTGCGCTGTGTCGGAGGCACGGAGCCCGAGCTTGCCGTGGATCTCCTGCGCGGAGTAGCCCGGATTGTCGGTCGGCACGAGGAAGCACGCGATGCCGCGATGGCCCTTCTCCGGGTCGGTCTGGGCGAAGATCAGCGCCACCTCGGCGACGTTTCCCAGCGAGATCCACATCTTCTGGCCGCTGATCCGCCATCCACCGTCCTTGTGCTCGGCGCGGGTGCGTATCGCGGACGGGTCGGAGCCCGCGTCCGGCTCCGTGAGGCCGAAGCACCCGAATGCCTCGCCGGCGCACAGCTTGGGCAGCCAGCGACGCTTCTGCTCCTCGGTGCCCCAGCGTTCGATCGACCCGCAGACCAGGGACGTCTGCACCGACACGACGGTCCGCGCCGAGGAGTCGCCCCGGCCGATCTCCTCGACGATCAGCCCGTAGCTCGTGTAGTCGAGGCCCTTGCCGCCGTACTCCTCGGCGACGGGCGCGCCGAGGTAGCCCATCTCCCCGAGTCGCCGCGCCAGCTCCAGGTCGAAGCGCGCCGCGCGGTCGTTCTCGCGCACCCGCGGCACGATCTCCTTGTCCACAAACTCCCGCGCAGTCTCCTGGATCAGGCGCTGCTCGTCGCTCAGGTCGAGGTCCACGCGCGGGAGACTATGTCGCCAGGGCCTGTTCCACCGAGCGCCTGAAGGCCTCCTCCGCCTCGAGGGTGCGGGGACCAGGGGCGTCCAGCTCCTCGCCGTCGATCGCCGACACGGGCTGGACCTCCCGAACCGTCGAGGCGAGGAACGCCTCGGGGGCCGGGAGCAGGTCGTCCAGCCGAAGCTCGCCCTCCTCGACCTCGAGTGCGCGCACTATCTGCGCGCGGGTGATCGACTCGAGGATTCCCGAGCCGATGGACGGAGTGCAAAGGCCGCCGTCCTGTGAGCACCAGAAGATGGTCGAGGTGGGCGCCTCCAGCACGACTCCGTCCGGCCGCACGAGGAGCGCCTCGTCGGCGCCACGTGCCTGGGCGATCCGCGTCGCCTGCATGTTCGCGCCGTAGGAGAGCGACTTGACGCCGGTCAGGATGACGCTCGGCGAATAGGTGACCGTCGCGAGGCGGACGGTCGCCCCCATCGGCGGCATCTGCTCGGTGAGCAGGATGCGCCGCCCGCCACGCGTGATCACGATGCGCAGCTGGGCGTCGGCCGAGCCGAATTCCTCGAGGAGCGCATCAATCTCGCGCTCGATCGGCGCCCTCTCCAGGGGCAGCTCGATCGCGGCCGCCGAGCGCCCCAGCCGGTCGAGGTGATCGCCGAGGGCGAACGGCCTTCCGGCATAGAGACGGATCACCTCGAACACCCCGTCGCCGCGGTAGAGGCCGTCGTCCGGCAGGGGGATCGTCGCGTCGACGGTCGGTGAGATGCGGCCGTCAACGCTCGCTAGCTCCTTCACCGGCATGCCGCGAGGCTATCCGAGTCGGCCCGCCGCGCCCGTTCCGCCGGCGCTGGTCTGCGCTATCCCGCCTCGGGGTTCTCCACGATCGTCGCCACTCCCTGTCCCACGCCGACGCAGAGCGCCGCCACCCCGTAGCGCGCGCGGCGGCGCCGCAGCTCCCAGATCAGGGTGGTCAGGAGGCGGGCGCCCGAGCACCCCAGCGGATGGCCGAGGGCGATCGCCCCGCCGTTCACGTTCAGCCGCTCCTCGTCGATCCCGAGCTCCCCGATGCACGCCAGCACCTGTGCCGCGAAGGCCTCGTTGATCTCGACGAGCTCGAGGTCGTCCAGGGAGAGTCCGGCCGCATCGACGGCCCGGCGGATTGCCGGCACCGGTCCCATTCCCATGTAGGCGGGATCCACACCGGCGACGCCGATCGAGACGATCCGCGCAAGCGGGGTTGCCCCAAGCGCCTCAGCCCGATCGGCTGACGCCAGCGCGAGGCAGGCCGCGCCGTCGTTGAGCGTGGACGCGTTACCCGCCGTCACCGTGCCGCCTTCACGGAAGGCCGGCCGAAGGCCGGCGAGCTTCTCCAGGGAGGTGTCGGCGCGCGGTCCCTCGTCGACGTCGACCACGACGGGCTCTCCGCGCCCGCCCGGCGGCGGCGCCTCGATCGGGACGAGCTCGTCGGCAAAGCGGCCCTCCTTCGCCGCGGCAACGGCCCGCGTGTGGCTCTGGAGCGCGAAGCGATCCTGCTCCTCGCGGGGGACTCGATAGCGCTCGGCGACGTTCTCGGCAGTCTCGCCCATGGACTCGGTGGAGTAGCGCTCGGCCATACGGGGATTGATGAGCCGCCAGCCGAGCGCCGTGTCGTGCATCGTCTGGGGCCCGCGTGCCAGCGGCGTCTCCGGCTTGGGAACGACCCAGGGAGCGCGGCTCATCGACTCCGCGCCCCCGGCGAGGTAGAGATCCCCCTCGCCGAGGCGCAACGCGCGGGAGGCCTGGTTGACGGCCTCCAGCCCCGAGGCACACAAGCGGTTCACGGTGACCCCCGGAACCCCGACCGGCAAACCCGCGAGCAGCGACGCCATGCGAGCGGCGTCCCGGTTGTCCTCGCCGGCCTGGTTTGCAGCCCCGAGGTAGACGTCGCACACCGTCTCCGGATCGAGGCCGGTACGCTCCACCGCGCGTCTGATGACTTCGGCGGCCAGGTCGTCCGGTCGCACTCCGGCGAGGGCTCCCCGGTAGCGCCCCATGGGGGACCGAACCGCGTCCACGACGAAAGCGTCTAAGGTCTTTTCGAGGCCCATGGACTTCATTCTCCTAAGCCTGGGGGCGGTGGGTTTCATCGTCCTCTTGCTCGTCCTTTTGGCGCGCGCCTATCCGGGCAGCGGCGCGGACCTCGTGGACTGGCGTCCGACGCGCTCCTACGAGGACGAGGCGCGCCTCGAGACCGAGGACATCCAGCAGATGATCGATGCTCAAAACGAGATGCGGCGACGTCGCGGCAAGCCGGACCTGACACGCTCCGACGCGTCCCGCATGGCGCGCGAGGACCAGGAGATCCGGGAGCGCCAGCGCAGCTCCTACGACGAGCGTCTGGACGAACTCGAGGACGAGCTCGGCGTTTAGATGAGCGATGCCGTGGTCGGCGGCGGGCTAGCTGGATGGCGCGGGCGCTGATCGTCGGCAGCGGGTGCCGGGGCAAAGCGCTCGGTAGGCGCCTCGCCGGCGCCGGCTGGCAGGTTCGCGGGACGACACGGGATCCCGGCAACTTCGAGGACATCGTCCAGGCCGGCCTGGAGCCGGCCCTCGCCGATCCGGACCGAGCGGCCTCGGTCCTCGACCACGTGGGCGACGTGACCATCGTGTTCTGGCTCCTCGGCTCAGCGCGCGGCGAGCCGGAGGTGCTGGCGGCGATCCACGGCCCGCGGCTCGAGCGGTTGCTGGAGAAGCTCGTCGATACCCCGGTGCGAGCCTTCGTGTACGAGGCGGCCGGCCGCGTGCAGCCACGTCACCTGGAGCATGGCGCGGCAGTGGTCCGCGCGGCTGCCGAGCGGTGGCGCATCCCCGTCGAGCTCGTGCGGGAGGACCCGGGCGACAGGGAGGCGTGGACCGAGGCGATGCTCGCCGCCGCCGAACGACTCACGGCCGCCGCGCGAGGCTGAAGGCCACGCCCGCCCGGGCAGGCTCCGGCGCGGCTTACTGGAGCGGCTTCGGCGGGTGCTGCTTCGCGTCTGGTTGCGCCCACGGCGCGCTCTGGGGGACATTGCTCCCCACCGGCGTGTCGAGCGCGTCGACGAGGAGCTTGCCGCCGACGAACAGCGCCGCGACGCACAGGAGGAAGACGCCGTAGAGGACCGCCTGCCGCGTCTTGCTGGGCCCGTAGCTGTGGCCAACCACCTCGCGGCGCTTGGACTTGCCCATCGCGTCCACCTCGGACTGCTCGTGACGCGCGAGGCGTACCTGGGGCGCCTCTCGATGGATGATCGTGCCCGGCCCCATAGACGGGGCGGTGATCTCCGACTCGTCGCGGCGCTTCTTCTTGCCGCCAGAAGGCTGCTGCGCGCCCTCCGTCTCGGCGTCGCTCGAACTCGCCTTGCGGGCCTCGGCCTCCTCCTCCATCAAAGAAAACCTAAGCACACCGGGCTCGCCCTCGCCACCCACAACCGTTCGGGGGAGCCGATATCCGCCACGGGAGCAGATAGGTCCTAAGCTTGATACGGATTCGGAGGAATCGAGCGAAGGAGGAGCCATGGCCGACTACGCCAAGGACGTCCTGGTCGAGACGGACTGGGTTGCGGAGCATCTCGATGACGACTCGATCCGAATCGTGGAGGTGGACGAGAACCCCGCCCTCTACGCGGAGGCCCACATCCCCGGCGCCATCGGCTTCGATTGGAGGCAGGACCTCCAGGATCAGGTGAAGCGCGACTTCCTCTCGCCGGATGACTTCGCCGAGCTGATGGGGAGCCGCGGGATCTCCAACGACCACACGGTGGTGCTCTACGGGGATCGGAACAACTGGTTCGCCGCCTACACCTACTGGTACTTCCTCTACTACGGCCACGACAAGGTCAAGCTCATGAACGGGCCCCGCGAGAAGTGGATTGCGGAGGAACGCGAGACGTCGACCGAGGTCCCGAGCTACCCGGAGGCCTCCTTCGAGGCGAAGGAGCCCGACGAGGCGATTCGCGCGCGGCGCGAGGAGGTGATGGAGGCGCTCGGCAAGGACACGAGGCTCGTCGACGTCCGCAGCCCGCAGGAGTACTCGGGCGAGCTGATCGCGATGGCCGGCTACGAGCAGGAGGGTGCCCAGCGGTCGGGGCACATCCCAGGAGCGATCTCGGTCCCGTGGGCTCAGGCCGTGAACGAGGACGGCACCTTCAAGTCCGCGGACGAGCTGCGCGAGCTCTACAGCTCGAAGGGCGTGATCGAGGACGGGAACCCCGTGATCGCCTACTGCAGGATCGGCGAGCGCTCGGCCCACACCTGGTTCGTGCTCCACGAGCTCCTCGGCGTCGACGACGTCGAGAACTACGACGGCTCGTGGACCGAATGGGGGAACCTCGTGGACGTGCCGATCGAGAAGGACGTCTAGCCACCCTTCGGGCGGCACCCCGCCGTCAGCCCGCTAGTCGACGGTTCCGAGCCGCCCCAGCAGCTCGGCGAGGATCCGCGCCGTGACCCCCCAGATCACGTGCTCGCCGACCACGTAGGTTGGGGTCCGGATCGGGATGCCGCGGCGCACCAGGCGCCGCATCGCGAACCCCGCCCGCAGCTCCCGCAGCCGGAAGGGCAGCACCGTTGCCACCTCGTGAGGATTCGGCCGAAAGCGGAGACCCTCGGGAATCAGCCCCACGAACGGATGGACCTTGTAGCCGGTGACGAAGGTGCCCACAGGCGGGAGCGCGCCGATCACTTCGACATCCGCCGGATCGAGGCCCACCTCCTCCTGGGCCTCGCGGATCGCGGTTGTGATGAGCGGTTCGTCGGGGGTGTCCTGGCGACCGCCGGGAAACGAGATCTCCCCCGCATGGCGGCGCAGGTCGCTGCGCCGCTCGGTGAACACGAGGCCGGGATCGTCGGAGTGGCCGAACATCGGCAGGAGCACCGCCGCGTCCGTGCTCCCCGGAGCGTTCATCCGCTGCGCCTCCTCGGGATCAAGCAGAGCTCGCCGCAGCTCTTCCGGGTCGATCAGATGATCACCTGAACGGTGCCGCCGTCGACGCTCCATGCAGCGCCCGCCACGTAGGAGGCGCGCTCGGAACAGAGGAAGACGATCGCATCGGCGATCTCGCCGACCTCGGCCAGCCGGCCGATCGGACGCTTGCTGCCCGCGGCCTCGAGCGCCTCTTCGCGCCCGGGGTGGCCGCCGACCTCCTTGGATTGATCGAGCAGCCCGCCTGGGGCCATCCACAGCTCCGACTTCGTGGGACCCGGGCAGACCGCGTTGACGAGGACCCCGTCGGGCGCGTGGCGGTCCGCGAACAGGCGCGAGAGCGAGAGCTCGGCGGCCTTCGCCACCGAGTATTCGGGCATCAGCGCCGAGGGCCGCTTCCCCGCCGTCGAGCTGACGTTGACGACCCTGCCCCAACCGCGCTCGGCCATCGCCGGAATCGCCGCCCGCATGGCGCGCAGCGGCGCCATCACGTTCACGTCCCATGCCGCCTGCCAGTCCTCGTCCGGCACCTCCTCCAGCCGGCGCCACCTCGCGCTACCCGCGTTGTTCACGAGCACGTCCAGCTTCCCGAAGCTCTCGTCGGCCCTGGCGACCATGCGCTCACCCGCGTCGGGCTCCGTGACGTCCAGGGGCAATGCCTCGGCGCGTCCACCCTGCTCGCTCGCCTCGGAGGTGGCGTCCGCGAGGTCGTCCTGGGAGCGTGCGACGAGCAGCACGCTCGCGCCCTCTGCGCACAGCCGCCGCGCAACCTCGCGCCCGATCCCACGGCTTGCGCCGGTGACCGCGCAGGCCTTCCCCGAGAGCCCGAGGTCCATCAGCGAAGCGCCGCCAAGGTGGCCGTCAAACGAGCTCGACGCGGTCTTCGATCGATACGGGGGTCTCGTGGCGAAGCGCCCGGTGGACCGGACACTTTCCGGCAATCGCCTTCAGCCGATCGATCTGCTCGGGTTCGAGGGCGTTGGGGAGCCGGAGCGTGACCACGAAGGACTCTGGTGCACTGGCGGGCCCGTACTCCATCTCTACGTCGACCTCCACCTCGCCGAGGTCCCAACCCTTGCGCTCGGCGTACATCTCCATCGTGATCGCGGTGCAGGCGGCGAGCGCGCCCGCGAGGGTGCGGGTGGGGGAGGGCCCCTGATTCGCGCCGCCCGCGACCTCGGGCTCGTCGATCACGAGGCGGTGGCCACCCTCGATCTCCACGTCGTGGATGTAGCCGCTGCGCCGGCGTGCCACCGCCTTGATCATCCGGCGGTGTCCTTGTCGCGACCCTCGAACAGCTCCGGCTCGTCGACGTCGGCAAAGCGGGCCATCGCGAAGGCGAGGTCCGAGGCCCGGTTGAGATAGCGGAGCACCGCCTGCGAGGGGAGCTCGCCGGCCTGCTTCAGCGCGACGACGCGCCGCTCCGCGCGGCGGATCGCTGTCCGGGCGACGTCCAGTTGAGAGGAGAGCGTGGTGCCGCCCGGGATCACGAACTTCGGCGGCAGCTCGACGCGATCCATGTAGCGGTCGATGGTCGGCTCGAGGCCGTCCGCCATCTCGTCGGTGATCCGGCTGACCTCGTCCTCCAGGCGGCTCTCCGCGTCGGGCGCCGTCGCCAGCTCGGCTCCGGCCACGAACAGGTCGCGCTGGAGCCCCAATATGTCGGCCGCGAGCTCCTCTTGGCTCGGGCCGCAGAGGGAGCGGGCGACGCCCAGCGCCGCGCCCGCCTCGTCGATCGACCCATAGGCCTCCGTGCGCGCGTCCGTCTTCGCCACCCGGCCGCCGTACCAGAGCGAGGTCGTGCCGTCGTCGCCCTTCCTCGTGTAGATCTTCGTCACGGCGCCCCGACACTAGCGCGAGGCGTAGAGGACCGGCCGCCCATCACGGCCCGTCCCGTCAGCTCAGCGGGTTGAAGACGATTCCGGTCAGGAGCTTCGGGAAGAAGTAGGTGGACTTGGGGGGCATCGTCTCGCCGGCCGCCGCCACCTCGCGCACCTGGTCAACCGGCGTGGGCCGGAGGAGGAGGGCCGCCTGGTACGTGCCGTCGGCGAGCAGCCGCATGACCTCGTCGACACCGGTCGCGTAGCCGAGCCCGCTCTTCGCCGCGATGTCCTCGGCACTCAATCCCAGCGTGCGCTTCAGGATCAGCTCCTCGAGGATCGCCGCGTCGAGACGGCGGTAGGCCTCGGAGCTGCCTGGGAGCGCCTCGTCGATCGCGCCCGTGTCCCGCAGGTGCAGCCTGGATGGGCTGGGGGAGTGCGCGTCGATGTACCCGAACACACCGATTCCCTCTGTGCCGGCGGGATCGAGGTCGGCGGCGTCCACCTCCTCAACCTCGAAGTGCTCGCGGATCCCGGCGGCCAGCCGTTCCCGCGCGGCGGCGTCCAGGCCCTTGAGCATCCGGTGGGTCCCGAAGACGGTGAGTCCGGGGTCCTCCAGGGATACGAGGCACATGAGGGTGTAGCGATGAGGCCCGTCGCCTCCGATCTCCTCGGCGTAGGTGCGGGCGGTCTCGTAACGGTGGTGCCCATCTGCGATCAGGAGCTCCGCATCAGCGAGCCCCCCGGCGATGGAGTCATGGACCGAGGGATCGGCGACGCGCCAGACCCGGTGGACGGTGCCGTCGGCATCGGTCACCTCGCCCCAGGGCTCGCGTTCCAGGCGGGGCTCGATCGCGGGCGAGACGCTTCCGGGGTGGAGGGCGAAGATCGGCGAGAGGTTGTGACGCGTGGCCCGGGTCAGCCGCAGCCGGTCCTCCTTGGGTCCCGGTTGTGTGCGCTCGTGAGGTCGCACGAGCCCCGGCCCGTACTCGGTCACGCGCACCCGGGCGAGGAAGCCGCGCCTGGTGCGGGGCGCGCCGTCGGGCCCCGTGTAGTCCTGTGTCAGCGCCCAGATCGCCGGCTCGCGGTCGGCGACCAGCACGCCCTCCAGGGTCCAGGCCTCGAGCGTCTCGGCGGCGTGCTCGTAGGGATCCCCCCCTCCGGGCGCCTGCGGCAGGTCTATCTCGACGACGTTCAACGGCGAGCGAGCGAGCAGCTCGGCGCGCTGGCTGGCGTCGATCACGTCGTAGGGAGGGGCGGTGACGTCGGCCAGCGAGGGCACCGCTCCCAGGTTGTAGTGCAACGCCGCGAGCGGCTTGACCTCGGCCACGGCGCCGAACCCTAGCCGCGACCTCGCGGCGTCGGCTCTCCCGCACCACGGCCGGTAGTGCGACGCCGGCGGCCCGCTCGATCTAGCATCAGCTCCTTGACTCGCTGGAGGAGGCACTGGTGGGGACCGCGGCCTGGCTGGATGGCGCTCGGCGCGGTGGGTATCGTCGCGGCGATCGCGGTCGTCTTGGTCCCGCGCGGCGCTGTCGAGGACCCGCTCGGGGCGTGCCTGGAGGCTGCTTCGGCGGATCGCGCTCCCGTGGCGGATGCAGAGTCGACGCCCGGCCGCGAGCCCGCTGCGGACGCGGACGCGGGATCGGATGCGTGCGCGCTGCGCCTGCACCCCGAGAGCTTTGCCGAGCTGGCGACGGCGAACGCCTCCCTCCAATCCAGGGTGGGCGCCGACTCCACGGCGGACTACGCGGCAGCGGCCCGCAAGCGCGCCCGCCTCGCGGAAGCGCCGCGGGGCAAGGTCTCGGGGACAGAAGGCAGATGGCGTCCGGTCGGCAAGGGCCCCCTCCACGCCGACGACCCCGAGTATCCGAACACCTACGGCGACGGGTTCGCGGAGCTGGCCGGCCGCATCTCGGACTATGCATACGACACCAAGCACGGCAGCCTGTATGCGGCGGTGGCGAGCGGCGGCGTGTGGAAGTCGGCGAACCAGGGGAAGACCTGGCGCTCCATCGGGAATTCGTTGCCGACCCAGACGGTGGGCTCGGTCGCGTACTCTCCCGCGGCCGGCGGAACCCTGATCGCGGTGACCGGAGACAACGCGTTCGGCGGCAACACCTACGGCGGCCTTGGCGTCTTTCGCTCCACGGACGGCGGCCGAAGCTGGCGCCGGTCGCGCGGCGTGCCGAGCGGGGCGCAGGGCTTCAAGGCCGCCGTGGACCCCACCAATCGCCACGTGATCTACGCGGCGACGGGGGCCGGGCTGTTCCGCTCCACCAATGACGGGCGCAGCTTCCGCAACGTCAACCTCCCCACCGGCAAGCGCTGCCGGGGCACCACCCTCCGCAAGCCGAATTGCTTCTTCGCCAACATCGTCACCGACGTGGCGGTCCAGGCGCCGGATGACTTCGGCCACAAGGGCGGGACGGTCCTGGCCGCCGTGGGCTGGCGGGAGGGCGGCCGTAAGAACTTCAACGGCGTGCCGGAGGCTCCGGCCAACGGCCTATACCGCTCGGCGTCGGGACGGCCTGGCAGCTTCAAGCGACTCGAGCTGGGCGGCAACGGGTTCGCCGCGCAGAATCACGTCGGGCGCGTGGAGCTCGGGGCCGCGACCGGGCCGCAGCAGGACCACGGCTACATCTACGCGATCGTCCAGGACGCGGTGCTGTTCAACAAGGGGACCGTGGAGGGGCTCGACGTGCCCAACCAGGACGTGGTCGGGCTCACCCCGACGGCAACGCCCACGTATCTCAACGGGATCTACGTGTCGAGCGACTTCGGCAAGACCTGGACGCAGATGGCGGACGACAACCAGATGCTCCTTCCGACCAGCGGCTCCGTTTTGGCGCAGCTCACGCCGCTCGGTATCGGCCCTGGAATCCAGTCCTGGTACGACGAGTGGATCAGGCCGGATCCGACGCAGCAGGCGGGTGGCGTGCCCACTCGCCTTGTGTTCGGACTCGAGGAGCTCTTCGAGAACAGGCTTCCCCTGCCGCAGGACGGACCATCGGACTTCAAGGCGATCGGTCCGTATAACGCGAACGGCGGTCAGTGCCTGCTGGTGATCGCTACGCCGGCGTGCTCCCAGCTCCAACAGACGGATCCCTCCAACACGACCACCCATCCCGACCAGCACGGCGGGACGTTCATCCCGGACGGGGACGGGGGCGTGACGCTCGTGGCCGGAAACGACGGCGGCAACTACACCCAGCACGTCGCGGAGGGTGAGGACTTCACGCGGCAGGGGTTCGGCAAGGGCGACCAGGCCGGCTTCCACACCCTGCTTCCGTACGGCGTCGACGGATCGAGCGACGGGGTCGTCTACGCCGGCACCCAGGACAACGGCGAGGTCCGCATCGACCCGAAGGGCTACCAGGTGGAGGTGTACGGCGGCGACGGCATCTTCACCCAGGTCGAGCCCCATCGCAGCCGGGTCGCCTACGAGGAGCTGCCGGAGGCCGGCGTCAACGTCACAACCGACGGGGGCAAGACCTGGAGCGACATCGACCCGTTCGTCTCCAACGCCTCCTTCTACGCGCCCCTCGTCATGGATCCCCGCGACCCGAAGCACCTGCTCACGGGCGGCAGGCAGATCGTCGAGACGACGCAGGGCCCGAAGACCACCTCGCCGAGCACCCCGTCCGCGCCGACCGACTGGAAGACGGTGTTCAACCTGGGCAAGTCGAAGCGTGGGATCACCAACCAGGTCTCGGCGATCGGCGTGCAGGGCAGGAACGTCTACGCGGGCTACTGCGGCGGCTGCGATCCGGTTCGCGACCACGAGAAGTTCTTCGCGGGCTTGGCCACCAACGTGGGCGGTAAGCAGCAGCCGAAGCCCGGGACGAATCGCGGCTGGCACAAGGTGGCCGGGCGGGGCCTTCCGCAGCGCTTCATCTCCAGCGTCACGCTGGACCCACACAACCCCCGCACGGTCTACGTGACGCTCGGCGCCTCCGACCTGCGGCCCTACGCGCCGCCCAACTCGAACGGTCGGAACGGCGAATCGGCGCGAGGCGGCCACGTCTACAAGTCCACGGACGGCGGGCGGCACTTCCACGACATCTCGGGCAACCTGGAGAAGATCCCGGCCCTGTGGTCGGTGGTCCGCAAGGGACAGCTGATCGTGGCGACCACGGTCGGCGTCTTCGTCTCGCACGGCACCGCGGGGGGTCACTACGCGCTCTTGGGCGGCAACCTCCCGCCGGCGCCGGTGTTCAGCATGGAGCGGGTGCCCGGCCATCCGCGCAGCCTCCTGGTGGCGAGCCTCGGGCGCGGCGTCTACCGCTACACGTTCCCGAAGCGCTAGCGGCGGCGCAACAGGCCCCTACCCCCGGCTCCGGAGGTCGCGGGCACGTCGCGCGAGCCGGCGAAACAGTGGCGTGCGCCTGGCTCGAGGTTCCACGCGCCTGGGCCCGGGCCGCGTCTCCGGGTCGCGCCCGAACAGGTGGCCGGGCGCCCCCTCCCCGGTGCGCAGGGCGACGAAGGTCATCCGAGTGCCCTTGTGGTAGCGCCGCGCCTGGTCGGGATGGGGCTCGAGCCGTGTGACGCTCGCGAATCCCAGGAGCTGCAGGAGCTTCTCAACTGCGGCTTGGGTGGGAACGAACTGGGCCGTGCCCTCCTCCGAGCGCCACAGCGAGGTCGAGGGGTTGTCCGGGTTTGGGCCGCCGATCACCTTCATGCGCCACAGGGCGCCACCTCGGGAGCCCTCGACGTTGGTGTCGATGACCATCGCATGCGAGGTGACGGCGGCGAGCTTTCGCATCGCCAGCACCGGGTTCTCGAGGTGAAAGAGGAGGCCGAAGTTGAGCGTCACGTCGAACGTGCCGACATCCTCGGGGTCCAGCTCCTCGATCGCCAGTTTGCGGAACTCGAGCTGCTCCAGCTCGAGGGCGCCCTTGATGAAGTCGGCCTGGTCGATATAGCGGTCCACCACGTCGACGCCGAGCACGTGCTCCGCTCCGTCGCGGGCCGCCTGCACGGAGAACCCGCCGCAGTTGCAGCCGACGTCGAGAACCCGCTTGCCGGCAAGCGTGCCGCCGAAGAGCTCGAGCAGGGCCGACCAGGCGCCGAGCTGGATGTCCCGCACGCGATGTAGCTCTCCCTCGCCCCTGCTGAGGCCCTCTGGCTGCGTGTGGAGCCCGTATGGCAGCTCGATGCCGTGGTGAAACGGGCCGAGCCGCTCGACCCCGGCCTCGATCTCCGACTTCGACAGCGCCATGCGCCGCGGGACCCTACCCGCCGAACCGCGGTTGGCTCATCGAGCCGGTGATTTGTCGCCCATAGCGTGTATATCCGCCGGTTCGGCGGAGGGCTCACCGGACCTTGACGGCCCCCGGCGCGACGTGATGAGGGGTGATGACCTTGGTGATTCGGTGGGCGACTTCCGACGCGGGCTCATACGCGTAACCGGGCCTGCTGCGTCCCACGTGAATGTCGCTGTTGACCTCGACCACCAGCGTGATGCGGCGCTGTGGCAGGTACCAGCAGATGGTCGTGTAACCGGGGATGCCGCCGTTGTGGCCGATCCAGCCGTGGAAGTCGAGCAGCCCGATCCCGTAGCGCTGGCGGCGGGAGTTGGGCGGCAGCGTCACCCACTGCTCGCGCCTGCGCTGCCAGGCGGGGTCGAGCAGGGGACGGCCGGTGCCGAGCGTGGGCGCGGCGCGCTTCAGATCGAAGAGGTTGGAGACCATTCCACCCGCAGCCCAGGTGGCGGTGGGCGTATTGAACGTCGTGTCGCCGACCTTGCCACTCCTCGTCTGACGGGAGTAGCCGTGCGCGAACGGCCGTGGCATGCGGTCGGTGCGTGGGAGGGAGGTTTCCTGCAGGCCAAGCGGCCGGAAGATGTGCCTCTGAAGCACTCGGCGGAGCGGGCTGTCCGTGACCTTCCGGATCACGAGTCCGAGCAGCACGGTGTTCGTGTTCGAGTAGTCCCAAGCCTCTCCCGGCGCGAAGAGCGGGGGGTGCGAGATGCCGAACATCGCCAGCTCGCGGGGCGTGAAGGTTCGACCCAGGATGTATCTGACCACCCAACGGCGGTCGCTGAAGTAGTTGAACAGCCCACTCGTCATGTTCGCGAGCCGGGCGAGGGTCATCCGACGGCCGTTGGGAACGCCCTTGACGTAGTCGGAGATCGGATCGTGGAGGGAGAGCCGCCCGGCCCGGGCAAGCTGCACTAGCTCCGTCGTGACGAAGGACTTCGTCACGCTGCCGATCCGCACGTGATCCCTCGGGCGCATCGGCGTCTGGTGGCGCACGTCCGAGACGCCACGCGCCGCGACCCAGCGCCCCCTCGGCATCCACACACCCGCGACGACGCCGGGAAACCCCTGGCGGCGAAGCTCGGCCTCGAGGACGCCGTCGAGGCGCTGCCGAAGCCCGATCGAGAGCGACTGACCGTGGGCGTGGGCGGCGGACGCAGTTGCCGGCGCTGGGATGAGGGGCGAGGGAGCGAACAGCCCCAGGAGAAGCGCCGCTGCCGCGACCGCGACGACGACCCCGCACCGAAGCGCGAGATCTCCTGTCGGCTTTCTGCGAGGTAGATGTCCCATCCCTGGCGTGGTGAGGATTGAACCGGAGACATCGGGGTGGCCGGATTCGAACCGGCGAAACCTCCTGCTCCCAGGGCAGGCGCTCTGACCAGGCTGAGCTACACCCCGGCAAGGTCCGAGTCTAGCCACTGCCCACGTATGCGATCCGTCCATGCCTGCATGCGCGAACGGAAGTAGGTGTCGTTGCACGTGATCGTGAGCACCCCGTGCTTTGAGCGCCAGGTTCTTGCAGCGAGGCCGTTGCTGTTCGACTTTCGCTGAAAGCGAATCGCGGAGGGATCGATCTCAAGCTGCGCACCCCAGAAGGCTCGTAGCTCGTCCAGGTCCTGGTCGGCGTGGTACTGGATCGAGTAATACATCGGTTTCTCCGTCAGACGGAGCATCCAGCGCTGACAAACCTTGAGTACCGCCGGATCCGAATTGGCCACCGAGACCTTGTGCCGCGTCCGCTTGTATCCCTCAGCGATGAAAAGCGTGACGAACTCCTTGAAGCTTGGATCGTTGGCGAGTCCATCGAACGATTCGACGCCTTCGGCATATGCCGCTTCCCTAAGGAGGCGAAATTTCCTTTTGATGGCACGGCCGGCCGCAAGTCTTGCGGACTCCGGCCACTCCGAGCGAGCCTTTCTCGGCACGGGGAGGTCGCGAACCCAGTAATAGATGGTTGTTCGCGGAAGTGCCAGACGTTCGGCGAGTTCGTCGATCGTGAGCTTCCTCTTGATTCGAAGCTCCTTGGCCTTCTCCCGGATGTAGGCGGGGTGCGCCATAACGAATCGAACGTATGTTCGTCTAACCGTCGGACGGAATCGCCGCGAAGCGACTGGCGTCGAGGGATGGGCGCTTGCCAACCGGGGTCGCGCGCGGCGCTACGCTCCGGCGGCGAGCCCCCGTAGCTCAGTGGACAGAGCGGCTGCCTTCTAAGCAGCGGGCCGCAGGTTCGAATCCTGCCGGGGGCATTGCCCGAATCCCGCCCTCGTAGCCCGCCTCTCCCGCTACATTGAGGACGCGCGGTGAGCGTAGCTCAGTTGGTAGAGCTCCTGGTTGTGGTCCAGGTGGTCGCCGGTTCGAGTCCGGTCGCTCACCTTAAGGCCCCGCAAATTGGCACCTTTCTGTTCGGTCGGTCGGCCCTCGCTTGTGACGAGATGCTCAATTTCTCGCGGTCGCGGCGGCGAAGAACCGCCTGCTCGCAGCAATTCTTCGGTTCGGATAGTGACCGGCTGGTTCTGCGGGCAATTGGCATATTGCTTCCTGCACTCTCCGACGAGCCCCTCGCCCGTCGGCAGCATCGGATTGGGCCTCCGTCCACAGGGTTAACCCAATTAACCGTTCCGCTTTCATCCGAGAGCGGGGACGCGACCCGACTCGCGCGCCGCCCCTGCTCGTCCGGAGCGAGCGTCTTGACCTGGATGACGACGCGCTCGCGTACACGTCCAAGGAGGAGCGGCGGGTTCACGCGAGCGCCCAGCTCCCAGGCTACGGTTCAGTCCGATGTCCCACACCGCGACATGCGACGAGGTGCTCGGCCCGCACGACCACGCTGAGGACGAGCATGAGCACGGCCACTCTCACGGCCTCGTAGACCCGTCGATCAAGCGCTCGCGCGCCGGCCTGCGCTCGGTCGCTATCTCGCTCGGGGTGCTTGGCGCGACCGCGGCGATCCAGGCCGCGATCTACGTGGCGACCGGCAGCGTCGCCCTCCTGGCCGACCTGATCCACAACTTCGGCGACGCGCTGACCGCGGTGCCGCTTGGCGCGGCGTTTCTGCTCCGCTCCGCCAGGGCGGAGCGCTACGCGGGCCTCGGGGTCGTGCTTGCGATCTTCGTGAGCGCGTGCGTCGCCGGTGTCTTCGCGATCGAGAAGATCGTCAGCCCGCAGGCGCCGGAGCACCTTCTGGCGCTCGGCATCGCGGGCGCCGTTGGCTTCGCAGGCAACGAGGTCGCCGCGCAGGTCCGGCTCGGCGCGGGACGCCGATTGGACAGCCCGGCCCTGGTTGCCGACGGCTACCACGCCCGCACCGACGGGTTCGTGAGTTTGGGCGTGATGCTGAGCGCCGCGCTGGTCGCCCTCGGCCTGCCCTTGGCCGATCCGATCATCGCGATCGTGATTACCGCGGTCATCCTCCGCATCACTTGGCAGTCTTGGCTGACCGTCAGCGGGCGCTCGCATCGTCATTGACCGCTTCTGCTGGGGCAAGGGAAGGCGCCTCGACCGGTGATGCAAGACGACTGCCTGTCGTCCTTCCGAGCCTGTCTCAACCCTTGCCCGCGCTCGTCTTTCTGTGCCGGCGCAGCATCATCGCGTCGTGATCGTGGGCGCGAGGAAATCGTCAATGAAAGGCGGAACTCGTGACCCGGTCGGGCGGCGTGCTGCGCGAGTTTGAGCTCGCAGTGGCGCCGCCCGATCGGTCGCGCGCACCCGGCTCACAGAGGGAGAATCGATGAGCGGCAGCGGCACCGAGACGGACCTGGTCACGGGGGCGTTCAGCTACTCGGGTTCGCGGATCGCCGAGCTGCTGATGGATTCCGGACGAGACGTGAGAACCCTCACCCACCATCCGGATCGCGACCATCCCCTCCGGGCGCGAGTCCAAGCCCTGCCTTATCAGTTCGAGGACCCAGACACGCTGGCGGCCAGTCTCGAGGGGATCACCACCCTCTACAACACGTACTGGGTCCGATTCGAGCGCGGCCACACGACGTTCACCAACGCCGTCGACAACTCGCGCGCGCTATTCGAGGCAGCTCGACGTGCCGGCGTCGCTCGCATCGTTCACGTGAGCATCGCGAACCCGTCGGTCGATTCGCCGTTGCCGTACTACCGCGGCAAAGCGCTCGTCGAGCAGGCTCTTGCTATTGCCGGCGTCTCGTACGCGGTCGTCAGGCCCACCTTCTTCTTCGGCGGTGGCCAAGACATTTTGGCCAACAACATCGCCTGGATCCTGCGACGCCTGCCGCTCTTCGTCGTGCCGGGCGACGGCCGCTACCTGGTCCAGCCGATTCACGTCGACGACCTTGCGCGCATCTGCGTACAGGCCGCGCGCGGTCGCAGCGACGTGATCCTCGACGCGGCCGGACCCGACACGATGTCGTTCGAGGAGCTCGTTCGCGCCGTTCGGGACGCTGTCGGTCAACGTACGCCGATCCTGCACGCACCGCCGACCGCAATGGCCGCGTTAGCGCGCGTGCTCGGCTTTGTCGTACGCGACGTCGTCCTCACGGCCGATGAGATTCGCGGTCTGACCGCTGGGCTGCTGACCTCGCATCGGCCCGCGCTCGGACAGATCTCCTTCCTCGAGTGGCTGAATGAGAATGGGCGAACACTCGGCCGCGCATACGCAAACGAGCTGGCCCGTCACTTTCGGATGCGCGAGACGACTGCTCCTTCCTGAGGTGTCAGCGACGGCTTCGACCTCGCGCTCACTCGCCGCGTCGCGCGTGCCGACGCCCCTGTATCACTACTCGACGGCATGACCGAGAAGGGAAGCGCCCTCGCTTTCGCTCGGGCTCAGGTCGCCGCCGTTCGGGACGATCCGAGGGGGCGTCTTGGGTTGATCACGGGGACGTACCATGGGCCAACGGGCCGCGCCCCACGTCACCTCCCGTTCCGGCGGGCAGCGCTCTCCTTCATGCGCTGGCAGGAATGCCGCGGCGTGCTCAATCCGCTCGACGCCTCACCCCCCGGCAGCGTGTGGTGGCGGGCGGTCAACGAGCGCCTGCTGCGGGACGGATGCGAGTCCGTTGCGCTCGTCGGCGGCATGGCCGGAGAGCCATCGTCCCAGGCAGTGCGGCTCTGGCTGGAGTTCATCGCCAGACCGACGGCGCGCAACTGGTACCGGGCCCACAACGCCAGCATCGTCGGCGCGTACCTGGAGCACCGGGATCTCGCCGAAGCCGAGAGCCCACCGGAGCGCTTCTTCATGAACGTGGCGCTCGGCCGGGTCCTCTACGCGCACGCGCTCGTCGGAGCGCCCCGCCTGGCGCTCGGGCGGTTCGCACCGCTCGCCCGCGTGCTCGGCGACCCCAGGCTTGGGATGGCCGGGGCGTTTCTGTCGCTTCGCCGTGTCCTGCCGAACCGCTACCCGCTCCTCGAAGACGTCGAGACCTACATCGCCGCTGAGCAGCGTCTCGGTCGGCTGCTCGACTACGCCGTGATCCTCCCGCGGATGCAACAGGTGTACGAGTGGTCCGCCGAGGAGCTGCATGAGCCCCGCCTGCTCGAGCTGGCTCGAGACGGTAGCCCGACCTACGCGTGGCCCTTCGAGGAGCGACACGTATGGCGCTCCTCCCACATGCCGGTACTAGCCCGGGTTCTCGAGCGCGCCACCAGGCCCCGGTAATCAGGTTCAGGGACCGGGGTACGCTGCAATCCATGGAGCTCAGGGCGGCGACAGCGACGCGCGTCGTCTTGCGAGGTAGCCGGGTCGTGCTCATCGGCCCCCTCGATCCAAACGACCGCCAGCGATTTCTCAGCGGCCTCGGGCGAGCCAGCCCCGAGTCCATGTACAAGCGCTTCATGACCCCGCTTCCTCGCCTCTCCCGCGCGCAGCTCGCGTACCTCCTTGGCGTCGATCACCAGGATCATGAAGCGCTGCTCGCGATCGACGAGGACGATGGGGAGGCGGTTGCGGTTGGGCGGTTTGTCCGCTTGCAGGATTCGCCGCCCGCCGCCGAGGCCGCGGTGCTCGTGATCGACGACTGGCAGGGCCTCGGCCTTGGCAAGGCGATCTGCCGGCAGCTCGTGAGAAAAGCTGCGCTTTCCATGCAGAGCAGCACTTCTACGTCGCGCGAAAGGGAGGTGTCTTGGTCCCGGTCGTTGAAGCGCTCGCCTCCGACGACCAGCGGCAGCGCTGCTCGCGGCAGGCGAAACGGCCTCGCTGGTGTGGGATAGTTGGCACGTGAGCACCCCCGAGCAGTCCGCGACGCGTCTGCTCACCGTGGCCGAGCTCGGAGACTCACAGGTCGCCGTGGTCGAGCAGACGCCGCACGGGACCCTGGCCGTGGGTATCAGCGGCGGCAAGCCGTTTGCGGTCTCGAACCGCTGCCGCCACCTCTTTGCCTCGCTGGGCGAGGGGCGGGTGACTGAGGATGGATGCCTCGAGTGCCCGTGGCACGCCTCGCGCTTTGACGTCGGCAGCGGCAAGATGGTCCGCGGTCCTCAGGGCGCGTTCAGGCCGCTTGCCGGCGTCGTCAAGGCGACTACCGGCGCCATACCCTTGAAGACGTTTCCGGTCGAGGTGCGCGACGGCGCGATCTGGCTGATCGGCTGACGGCCGGTCCAAACCTCGTCGGCTTCGCGCCCGGCCTTGAGGTCGGGACCAGCGCTCAGCGGCTGCCGCTAGGACGACCGCTCGTCGCGAGGGATACGGGGTCGGCGCTTCCGCTGTCGGTAAGGAAAGCGAGCGCGCGGTGGTCGTCAGCCGACGCGCTCGGAGCTCGTCCCTTCCGAGCATGTCGTGAGCCTCAACCGAGACGCCTCCTTCCACGCGAAGGAGGAGTGGGCGTGCAAGGACGGGGCATACTGAGCCGGTGAGCGAACCAGCCAACATCCAGCCAGAACTCTGGGTGAACGATGGGCCGGCCGCGGTCGCGTTCTACGAGCGGGCCCTCGGCGCGGTCGTCGAACATCGCGTCGTTGGCCCTGAGCCCTCCGACCTGATCGCTCAGCTGTCGGTCGCCGGCGCGCGATTCTGGGTTTCGAACGCGTCCGAGGACCTGCGCCGGTTTAGCCCGGACGTGATCGGTGGAGCGACGGGACGCATACTGCTCGTCGTCGATGACCCCGAGTCGCTGCTCAGCACCGCTGTTGCGGCGGGTGCGACGCAGACGAGCCCTGTCGGAGACGAGCATGGATGGCGGCTCGGGCGGTTCGAGGATCCGTTCGGGCATGAATGGGAAGTCGGCCGGCCACTCGGCACTTGGCCGCCGCCGTCGGGCTGATCCGAGCTACTGGCTTGCACGACGAGCAGGCGTCCCGGATCGTCGCAGCGGATGCCCGAATTGGACGAGCAGCGACAGTCTCCGTAAAGGCTCCTCATGCTCCTGCTTTGCGGGAAAAGGAGCGGCGGGTGGCCTTGGCCCGACTTCACCGCACGCGACCTCGTCGCCCGATAACGCCCGGTGAGCCGCCGCGCCTAGCCTTGAGCTGCAGCGGGCGAATGCTGGCGACGCACCCCAGTGACAAGTATTCCAACGGCGAAGATCAGGAATCCGAGCTGCGCGACGATTCCCACCGCGGATTCAAACCCGCTTTCAAAGCCCGCATAAGCGACCGCGACCCCGCTTGCCATATAGGCGAGACCACCGATCACACCTGCCCAACCGAGCCAGCGAGCGGCGATGTCCGTTCGGGCGATCGCGACACCGAAAAGGGCGGCGGCCAATCCCAGGAGGAGACGAAAGTAGGTGTTCATTCCGTACTCGGCCCAACGTACGGTCTGGGCATCGGCAAACCTGATCGCCTTCTGAGCCCCCGAGGCATTGGCCCATGCGTCGACCGCGTGCTTCAACGCCACGCCATCGGTGGCTTGCAACGCCGCCCACGCTGCTGCGGCGGCGATTGCAGCCGCCGCCGCGAAGCCCGCCAGTACGGGAAGCACGGCGCGCAGCTGTAGGACCCGGTAAAGGACGAGGAAGCCGCCCAGCACCAAGAGGACGCCGGCAAACTGAATCAAGTGGACGGCCACCCAGTCGTTGCTCTTCGCGTACTTGGCGAAGATCACCGGATAGTTGTCATCGTCACCGGCGGGGTGCTCGTGAGTCACGATCAGGGTCACCAGAAGGCCGCCGACCAGCAGTCCTCCAGTGAGTCTGAGCAGCGTCCGTTCGGCCATCCCCTCTCCCCTCGCTGACGTTGTGTCGGCCACCCTACCTTGCGGCTTCTAGATTCCGGGATGGCTATCGCCTTAGACGAGGAGCAGAAGCGACGGCGCAACTGGTAACCGCGTGACTCCCTTCGCGTGAATGCGCTAGCCGGGGGATCTACCGGACCAAGGTCTCCGTGCCTCCCCGTGCACATACGCGCTACAATTCCGCTCGTGGCCTCTCCAGCATTCGCCAAGGAGGTTGCCTTCATCCACGATGAGGCGCACCTCACGAATGAGGACATCGCCGCCGCCACCGGGGCGGCGCCGAGCACGGCCCGCGCCTGGGTTGCCCTGACGCGGGTGCCCTCCGGCGAGCGCGCGCGGCGGGTCGCCGAGCTTTCGGCGCTCGTCGAGCGGCTGCTGCGGGTGATGGATCCGGAGTACATCCCGGTGTGGATGAACAAGCCGATCCCGGCGCTCGACGACGAGAAGCCGCTCGGCCTCGTTGCCCGCGGCGAGTATCGACGGGTGGCGGAGGTCGTTTCCGCGCTCGAAGAGCCGGTCGCGGCCTGATCATTGCCGCTCGCGGTCGACCCCGTTCGCGTTCGCGGGGTCTGGTATCGCCACCTGCCTCACCGGGGGCGGGTGTGGTGGCGCTCCCACCCGCCGCCGAGCGGGCGCTGGCAGCGCGGCTCGGTGATCGCCGGCTTCTATCTCGCCGACTCCCCAGATACGGCCTGGGCCGAGTGGTACCGTCAGCTCGCCGAGCTCGGGCTTCGACCGGAGCGCCAGCTCCCGAGGGACCTGTGGCGGCTTCGAGTCGATGTCCGGCGGATTGCCAACCTCAGCGACCGCCGGCGGCTCTCCGGGGTCGGGATAGCGCCGCCGCAACCCACGCGGCGGGAGTGGCCGGCGTTCCAGGCGGTGGGCGAGCGGCTCCACACGGAGGGCTGGAGAGGCATCGTCGCCCCAAGCGCGGCGCGTCCCGACGGACGGATCCTCTGCCTCTTCCGCGAGGAGGAAACGATCCCGGGCGTAAGGCCAGTGCCACCGCCGGCGATCTACCGGAAGCCACCCGTCCCTCCTGCCGACACCTGACCCGGCGACACACGGCTTGGCCTAGCACGAGATGCCAATTCGGATGCCAATTTGAGCGAAAGTGAGCCGATCTCAGGTGACCTGAGGTGGCTTCAGCAAGCCGCATCTGATGTCAGCTGACCCGTATCGCCCTGGTTGTGGTCCAGGTGGTCGCCGGTTCGAGTCCGGTCGCTCACCCTCCGCCTAAGCTGCGGGTGTGGCACCACCGCTTCTCGTGGTCGACGCGCCGTCGCTTCTCTACCGCGCGTTCTTCGCGCTGCCGAAGTCGATCAAGGGAGGCAACGGCCAGCCCGTCAACGCCCTGCTCGGCACCGCCAACCTGATCCTGCGCGAGGTGGAGAAGCACCGCCCGCGTGCCGTCGCTCTGTGCTTCGGGCCGGACGCAGCGGACTACCGCGTGGAGCTCTACCCGCCCTACCACGCCGAGCGCCCGGCCATGCCCGACGAGCTGGCGCCGCAGTTCGCCGACGCCCCAGCGTTCTTTGCCGCCTTCGGCTGGGACTCGGTGGTGGCTGAGGATCTGGAGGCCGACGACGTGATGGGGTCCCTGGCCCTCGCCGAGGAGAAGGCTGGCGGCGAGGCTCTCCTGATGACGGGGGACCGCGACCTGTTCCAATGCGTGACGAACCGCGTGAAGGTGCTCTACGTCAGAACTGGCGTGAGGGGCGGGGAGCTCATCGACGCCGCGGAGGTGAAGCGTCGCTACGGCGTGCCGCCCGAGCTCGTCCCGGACTTCATCGCCCTGCGCGGCGACCCCTCCGACGGCCTCCCTGGGGCCAAGGGCGTGGGGGAGAAGACCGCCGCCGACCTGCTGCGCCGCCGCGGGTCGCTGGAGGCGGTGCTCGAGGGCGCGATACGCGAGCGGCCGGCTCGCCTGTCGGGCGCGCTGCTCAACAGCGCCGACGAGCTCCGGACCTTCAAGGACATCGCCACGCTGCGACCCGTCCCTGTCAAGCGCCCGCCCGACCGGGAGACGGACTTCGCAAAGGCGGCGGCCGCCGCGCGCGAGCGCGGATTGAACCGCCTGGCGAAGCGACTCGAGGGAATGGCGGCAGGCTCGCCCTCGGATCGATGAGCGTCGCCGCTCCGACGATCCGGCGGGCCGATCCATTGGCGGTAGCGATGGCTACCAGGGCGGTAGCGATGGCTACCGCGCGCCGTCGGGGAGGCGTAGCGCCTATGGCTGCTGGAGCACGGACAGGACGTTGCCCGCCGGATCCTTGAACCAGGCGATGTTGGGCCCGTTTCCCCGGGAGACGCCCTTCTCGTCCTGCTCGAAGCCGTCGTACCTCTCGAAGGTCACGCCGCGCGCGGAAAGCCCGTCGACGGCCTCGTCGATGTCGTCGACCTCGAAGTTCAGGATCGTGTAGGTGGCCGGTGTGAAGTCCGGCTTCTGGTAGACGAACGTGTCCCGGTCGCCGGCGAGGTGCAGGGTCAGCAGCCCGTGCTCCTCGTCGATGACCGACAATCTCACCCCGAGCGTCTCGCCGTAGAACTCCCGCGCCTTCTGCGCGTCGTCCACAGCGAAGCCGCTTACCGCCTTGGTGTTCTCGAACATGACTAGCTCCTCTCGTTGATTGCGATCGGTTCGACGTCCTCGTACTCGTCGTGGCGGCGCGGCCAGCCCTCGAATCCGTCACCGCGTCCCTCCGGCGCCCTGTCGAGCAGCTGCCAGGTGGCGTTCAGCACGTCGGTGCCCCGGTCGTAGCACGAGTACGTGTGGTAGACGACCCCGTCCTCCAGCGCGAAGGCACTCAGGCCGTGCAGCTCCTCGTGGCGGAGGTCGATTTCCGCCCTGCGCGCCGCGCCGAAGTTGAACCCGGTGCCGTTTCGTCGCTCCTCCTCGGTGAACGCGCCGAAGTCCCGGTTGAAGTCGCTGCCCAGAGACGATGCCCACGGGAATCTCCAGCCCATGCGGCGCTTGTAGGCGGTCAGCCCCTCGAGCGGCGCGCGCGACACGCTGACGAGCGTCACGTCGCGGTGCGCGAGGTGGATAACGGCGCCGTCGATGCTGTCCGCCGTGTAGGAGCAGCCCGGGCAGCCCGCCTCCGGCCAGCCATCGACGGACGGGCCGAACATGAAGTGATAGACGAGCAGCTGCGAGCGGCCATCGAAGAGCTCCGCCAGCGTCCACGCCCCGTCCTCGGTCTCGAAGCCGTACTCCTTGTCGATCCGCACCCATGGCAGCTCCTGGCGCTCCCGCGCGAGCTCGTCGCTGCGGCGGGTGACCTCCTTCTCGCGCTCGAGCAGCGCCATGCGCGCGGCGAGCCATTCCTCGCGCGTCCCGACCCTGTGCTTCGTCATCGCGTTCGCCTCCTGTCGTTTGGGCTCGGTACTAGGGACCGGCTGCGGTCCCGGAAATCATCGGTCGGCCAGGCGGGATCTGTCGGCCAGCCTGGCGAATCAGTCCAGCCGCTCGGGCAGGCCGAAGTTCTCGAAGGCGGCCGCGAGCCTCATCGGGTCTTGGGGTTGCTCCGGCAGGCGGGCGATTACGGCGCGATCGGGCGAGGGGGTGGACCGGGCGATGAAGGCCGTTATGTCGCTGATCGTGTCGTCCCGAAGCGTCAGGACGTTCAGCGCGAACGGCAGGTAGGTCTCCTCATCCTCATCCCAGCTGTAGAACGCCAGTGCCTCCTGCCCGTTTGCGCGCACTCGGACGGGACGCCAACGCCACTGGCCCGATAGGGGCCAGCCGGCAAGGAAGGTGGCGATCGCATCGCGGCCGCGGAACCAGCTCGCCAGCGGCGGCATCGCGAACGCGGCGTCCTCGGTCAGCATCGCGACCACGGCGTCGACGTCGCCCCGCTGCCACGCGTCGACGTAGCCGTTCACGATCTCGTTGAGGCGCTCGTCGCCCAGCGCCCGCAGGGTCGCCTGCTGGCTTTGCTCGGGAAGCCGCTCCTCGACGGCGCTGCGGGCGCGCTGGAGGGCGCTGTTCACCGACGCCGTGGTCGTCTCGAGCGCCTCCGCGGCCTCGCGCGCCGAGAAGCCGAGCACCTCGCGCAGGATCAGCACGGCGCGCTGGGTGGCCGGAAGGTGCTGGAGCGCGGCGACGAACGCAAGCTCGACGCTCTCGCGCTGCTCGTAGCGGGCCTCCGGCCCAGCGAGCCCGTCCTCGAGACCCAGCCTCTCGTCCGGGTAGGGCTCCACCCACACCGATTCCACGATCGGCTCGCCGGGTCCCTGGTGCGGATCGGCGGCAGCGCCATAGTCGATGGGAAGCACCCGCTTGGGGCGCTTCTCGATCATGTCGAGGCAGGCGTTGGTGGCGATCGTGTAGAGCCACGAACGCAGCGAGCTTCGGCCCTCGAACCTGGACAGGCCGCGCCAGGCGCGAAGGAGCGTGTCCTGAAGCGCGTCCTCGGCGTCGTGAACGGAGCCGAGCATGCGGTAGCAGTGGGCGTGGAGCTCGCCTCGATGGGGCTCTACCAGGCGGCTGTAGGCGTCTTCGTCGCCGCCCCGAGCGGCCTTCAGCAGCTCGCGCTCCTGCGGCGTCGCGCTCGTGGAAGGGGTAGCCATTCGGAGCAGATTAGACCGAGACGCCGAGTCGAACTCATCGCGCCGATTAATCCGGGGAGGTGCGCCGGTCTCAAGGGCAGGAGATGAGGCCTGTCCCCGCCAAGCCAGTGGTGCACCTGGAGCTGCACACCCCTGACCTGCTGCGCGCCTCCGCGTTCTACGCGCGGCTCTGCGGCTGGCGCGCGGAGCGGATCCACGCCGGCCCCGGCGAGTACTGTGCGCTTGGACTCGGCAGCGGGTTCGGCGGCGGGATCGTCGAGTGCGAGACGCGTCGCCCGCTGTGGCTACCGTATGTCGAGGTCGCCGAGATCGCCGAGGTGACCGAGCGGGCGCGGGTGCTCGGGGCCTCGGTGCTGCTGGCGCCCCGCGAGGGCCCCGCGGGGTGGCGGAGCGTCGTCGCCGCGCCGGCGGGCGGGGAGGTGGCCTTCTGGCAGCCAAAGGAGCAGCACCGATGAGTTCCGTGGCTGCGGACAGTCTCAAGCACAAACGGCAGCGAGGAAGGAGAAACCGAAGCGATGAGCGAGCAGAAGGCGACTGACAGGAACCGATGGGTCGCTCTCTACGTGCTCTGCGCGGGCATGCTGATGATCGTCCTCGACGTCACCGTGGTGAACGTGGCATTGCCGTCGATCCAGAGCGACCTCGGTTTCTCGCAGTCGAGCCTTGCGTGGGTCGTCAACGCCTACCTGATCGCCTTCGGAGGGCTGCTGCTGCTCGCCGGGCGCTTCGGCGACATCCTCGGCCGCAAGAGCGTCTTCATGGTGGGCCTCGGTGTGTTCACCGTGGCGTCGTTCCTGTGCGGAGTGGCGGAGAGCCAGGGGCTCCTCGTCGCGGCGCGCTTCGTCCAGGGCATCGGCGGCGCGATGACCTCCGCTGTGATCCTCGGGATGATCGTCACGATGTTCCCCGAGCCCCGGGAGCGGGCCAAGGCGATCGGCGTCTACGGCTTCGTCGCCTCGGCGGGCGGCTCGGTGGGGCTGCTCGCCGGGGGGGTGCTGACGCAGACCATCAACTGGCACTGGATCTTCTTCGTGAACGTCCCGATCGCCGCCGTCACGGCCGTCCTGGCAATGCGCGTGCTCGACGGGGACGAGGGCATCGGCTTCGGCGACGGGGCCGACGTCCCGGGGGCGGTGCTCATCACGAGCTCGCTGATGCTCGGCGTCTACACGATCGTCAAGCCGGCGGCCGACTACGGGTGGGGCTCCGGCCGCGCGCTTGGACTCAGCGCCGTCTCCCTCGTGCTCCTCGTCGCATTCCTCGTGCGCGAGGCGACGGCGCGCAACCCGCTGATACCGCTGCGGATCTTCCGCTCGCGCGACGTGTCGGGGGCCAACGCGATCCAGGCGCTCCTGGTGGTGGGGATGTTCGGGATGTTCTTCCTCGGGGCGCTGTATCTGCAGCGGGTGCTGGGCTACGACGCCCTGGAGATCGGTCTTGCCTTCCTGCCAGCGACGCTCGTCATGGGAGTGTTGTCGCTCCGCTACTCGGAACGGCTTGTCATGCGCTTCGGCGCCAGGAAGACGCTTCTCCCCGGCATGGTGCTGATCGTCGCGGGGCTCGCCCTGTTCGCGCGCGCGCCCGTGGACGGCATCTACGTGCGCGACGTCCTGCCGGTGATGATCCTGCTCGGCTTCGGTGTCGGCGTCTCCTTCCCGGCCCTGATGACGCTCGCGATGTCCGGCGCCACCAATGAGGACGCCGGCCTGGCCTCCGGCCTCGTGAACACGACGGCCCAGGTGGGCGGCGCGCTGGGCCTGGCCGTGCTCGCGACTCTGTCAGCAACCCGCAGCGACGCCCTGGCCGACGGAGGGCATGCCACCGCATCCGCGTTGACGGGCGGGTATCACCTGGCGTTCCTCATCGGCGCCCTTCTCGTTGTTGCGGGCATAGTGATCGCCGTCATGGTCCTCGAGCCGGAGGAGCGGGCGGAGGCCGAGGTGGCGACCGATGTCAAGCATGTCGGCGGAGAGCCGGCGTACTCCGAAGCCGCATAGCCCCGTCCTGGCAGGGCTGGCAACCGCATCCGCGCCACGGCTATTCCGCTAGCTCGACTACCAGCGGGGTCCCTTCCTTGAACCAGGTGCGATGGAGCTCCTTGATCTTCGACCGAGTTGGGCGCCCCCTTCGATGCATCAAGCACTCGAGGTAGTCGAAGCGGTTGACCGTCTCGCAGTACGCCTCGATCGCATCATGCGTCTCCTCCGTCCCGCCTAGCTCCCGCGCGACGCCTGCGAAGGCTCCACCGCGGATTCGCAGACGCACGTTCGGGTCCGCCTGGATGTTCTTTGCCCAGGCTGCGCGTCCGCCGCCGATCGAGACGATGTAGGCCTTGTCGCTCCTACGCATCGCTCGAACGCACTTGCGCCGCGTCTTGCCCGTCTTGCGACCCCTCGTGGCGAGCACGCCGAATCCCGCGGGCGGCAGCACCGTGAAGAACGGAAGCTGAAGCGCACTGAGCACTCGACCGCCGGCCGCCGATCGGACGAATGGGTTGCGCTGCCGTTCGGGGACATACATGTGGTCTGCGGCGCTACCAGGTGTCGACGAAGCGCCGTTCCGTCGTCCGAGGACTGGCTGAATCCGCCGCCGCGAGCGTCGAGATGATCAGGCGGCGCGACTCCGCCGGGTCGATGACGTCGTCGAGCTCGAACAGCGTGGCCGCGTTGAGGGCCTTCGCGTGCTCGTGCGCGGCAGCCGTCATCTCCTGCACCCGCTCTTCGCGCTCGGCCTCGTCCTCGATCGCGTCGAGCTCGCGCCGAAAGCCGAGTCGAACGGCACCCTCGAGGCCCATCGGCCCGAGCTCGGCCGTCGGCCACCCCACGGTGAGGAGCGGCTCGTGGAGGCTGCCGGCCGCCATGGCCTGTGCCCCGAGGCCGTAGGCCTTGCGCAGGATCAGCGAGACGAAGGGCACCCGTAGCGAAGCGCCGGTGACGAACAGGCGCGAGCAGTGGCGCACCAGGGCGGTCGCCTCGGCCTCCGGGCCAACCATCATCCCCGGCGTGTCGATCAGCGAGACCAGGGGCAACCCGAACGCGTCGCAGAGCTGCATGAAGCGAGCGGCCTTGTCGGCGGCATCGCTGGTGATCGCCCCGGCGAGGTGCATGGGGTTGTTGGCGACGATGCCAACCGGCCGTCCCTCGATCCGCGCGAGCGCCGTGACCATCCCCGGCGCGAACCTCTCGCGGAGAACCGTCGCCGAGCCCTCGTCGGCGAGGGTCTCGATCACGGGACGCACGTCGTAGGCTCGGCGTCGCCGCTCCGGCACGATCTCCCTGAGCGCGAGCTGATCGGGTTCCCTGCCGGGCGGTGTGCGCCCCTGGAAATAAGACAGGAGCCGCTTCGTCACTTCTACCGCCTCCGCCTCGTCGGCTACGGCGACGTCGACGACTCCGTTCGGCGCCTGCATCTCCAGGGGGCCGATCTCGTCCGGCTCGACCCGCCCCAGCCCGCCGCCCTCGATCATCGCGGGCCCGCCCATGCCGAGCGAGGCGCTCTCGGTGGCGACGATGAGATCCGAACAGCCGGCGATCACGGCGTTGCCCGCGAAGCAGCGCCCCGCCACGATCGAGATCCGCGGGACGACCCCCGAGAGCCGGGCCCAGAGCGCGAAGGCGCGCGTCTCGAGCGCCGAGACGACCGGGAAGTCGGCGTCTCCGGGTCGCCCTCCGCCGCCCTCCGCGAAGAACACGGTGGGTAGGCGCATCCGCTCGATCAGCTCGAACAGACGGTCCTTCTTCCGGTGGCCCATCACCCCCTGGGTGCCGGCCAGGACCGTGTAGTCGTAGGCGAGCACGGCGCAGTCGCTGCGTTCCCCGAACAGCTCGCCGTTGACCCGGCCGACGCCGGCGACGAGGCCGTCCGCCGGGGTGCGCGTCAGCAGCTCGTCGAGCTCGCGGCGCCCCCGCTGAGCAGCGATCGCGAGCGCGCCGTACTCGACGAAGTTCCCTTCGTCGACGAGGTCGGCGACGTTCTCGCGCGCGGTGCGGAGGCCGGCCGCGTGACGGCGCTCAACGGCCTCGGGCCGGGCGTCGTCGCGGGTGAGCGCCCGCCGGTCCATCGCCTCGGCGAGATCGTGGCGGCCTCCCGTGGACGCGTCGTCCGTGTCCTCGTCCTTCTTGCCGCCCACGGCCGAAGCCTCGCACAACAGCCTCGGTGTGATCGGCGCAGCGTCTCTACCGGAGCCCGACGTAACCCATGGGGCCGGTGTCCTTGTTCACGCAGCCGCCTGCGAAGCT
>WNGA01002509.1_pt1 | contig 35159 bp, 20 predicted proteins | sample 5400061 | NCBI WGS metagenome assembly WNGA01 (sample SAMN13153366, study PRJNA577476) | soil metagenome | isolation source: 100 cm soil or saprolite under grassland replicate 2 | place: USA:California | collected 2016-06-15
CGCTCGCCCCGCGCTCGTTCACAGACTTTACTCGCAGCTCCGACCTATGAATTGGGCAGATGGGCGTGTAGAGGAAACTGAAGGCATCGCCAGAGGCGGCGCTGCGGCAGTGAGGCTGGTTATTGCCGTCCACAGGCCGCCGCTTCTGCGCTTAATTTGACGGCAGCGCCCCTTTTCGTCGCTGAGGCGCCGCGTGTTGGAATGGCCGGCCTTGGCGCCGAGGGAGGCTTTCGAGCAGAGACTCGCCGTTTGTTCCGAACGACGCTTATCGCTTTGCGCAGGCGCGGCAGTTCGAAGAATTCTTTGAACACCGCCAGGAAGACAAAACAGGCTCCCGGCAACGCCCGCCCCCAGGTCGAACACAACTTCGCATAGAGGCGCGGGAGAAGAAGCGCCGTTTTGCGAGCCGTCATAACCTCCCAAACGCGCGTTTGTTCGCATGAGTCAAGCTTGTGAATAGGATGTGAGGGATTGTTGTCGCCATACATCGCCCAGCCCAGATACCCCAACTTCTTTTCTGACGCCGTGACGATCTCGCCAATGAGCTTGTAAGCGGTCGCCGAGAGCGGCGCCGACAACAGCCGCTCACGTTGATTATCGGCGGCCGTATTGAGCGTGATGAAATGTTTGACTGACATCTCGCCGTTCTGGCGCGCCTCATATGCCTGCTTCATCAGCTCGCCGATCGTCTTGGTATCGGTCGCGCGGCGGACCCTTCCGTAATAACGGCGATATGAACGATTATTGCGCATCGCGGTCAGGTGAAAATCGCCGAAGCGGTCTTCGAGGATACCTTCAAGCGCGTCGCGAGTAAGGCGCTGGAGTTCGAGATTGGCCTGGGAGAAGAATCTGCCGCCATCCGCGGTCTTCCCTTTCACAGGGAATAGAACATCGAGCTTCGCGTTGATCTCATCCCAGATCTCCTCGATTTCAACCCCGGACGCATAAGCGCGGATCAGGTCGCCGGCGAGGAAGCGCGCCTGTTCCGGCAGGTCATCGGCCGTAAACTCATGATCCACGCGGCCACAAGCGAAAGTGCGCTCATGCGCAGACATACGGATAATCGCGCCGCCCTCGTCGTACTGCTCCAGGGCTTCGACGTGCGCGAACGCGTCATCGAGTTCATCGACGGTCGCACCGTTCGCTTCGAGGTCGTTCAACCACTCTGTCCATTCATCGTAGACAAAGCCTGGGCTCTTCCGGCGACCTCGGATCATCCGCCTGACTTCGGCCACCTCCAGATCGAAAAGCGACCGCGGCCTCGATTCGTCACGAAGCGCGTAGACTATTTCAGAATCGCTCTCCACTTCTTCCACAACCGAATTGAGGCTGGCGAGATGCATCGCGATAAGCCCCATCTCCTTGAGCACGGGACCCGCGCCGCGCTCGGCGATCTCGCCATAGTAATAGGAGGCCGCGACCTGGCGGTAACGCGCGTCGCCCCCCTCGCAGATCGCATTCAGGCAGCGCATGAACTCGGCGGCGTCCGCTGGATTGCCGAGCTTCTTGAGCGCATGGGCCAGCGTCGCGATGCGGGCTTCCTCATCCTGTTGGCTGGTCGGAGTCGAATCACTCTCGACAGAGTAAATCACCTCTCCGGCGACCGCGCAGCGATCGAAGTCGATCCGCGCCAAGCCGAGGCCTGAGATGTGTTCCGCCGCGTCGTTGAAAGGTGATCCGAAATTTTGCGGAAGGAAAATGTCGTGGTTTGAACGACGAGTGCTCTCGATTCTTGAAAACATGTGGTATTCCCCCTTGTGATACGAGTTTAAAGATCGAGCGTGCCGGCGCTTCGCCTGGCAAGGCTCGCTTCGTTACCCGCAGCCAAACCCTAAGGCTCACAAAGAGGACCGATCAGAGAGATGAGTGGCGTTCGAGGGCCCACGCGCGATTCGAATCAGCGAAACGGCCAACGGTTTGCTCTTTCCCACGCCCTCCAAAAGACGATGATCAGTATCGTTATCAGGATCGTCAGCAGGTCGTGAAGATCGAATTCGAAAGCCGCATCAAGCCCCTGAAGATGGATGAACTGACCGATCAGGGCCGTCCGTTGTTCATCGGTAAGTCCCTCGACAGTGAGGCGAGCTACGAGGACTGCGAAGTCGGTAATTAGACTCGATATGTCGAAAAGCATTTGGAACTCCCTTTGATCTCATTGAATGATCAATGTGCGAGGGCTGCTGTCCGCCCTGTTCTTCAGAGGTGTGCGGGGCGGCGGCGCAGGGGCGGCTGAAGGATTTTTATTTCCGTGTTCGGGATAGATTCGGCGCGGACTGCGTCGTTTGCGCCAAGAGTGCAGAAAATGTGCGAGGGTGGCTGGTTATGACGACATAAGGCGAGGGGCTCACGCACAGGCGTAAGACCTTCACACGCTCGAAGACTTCAGGTTATGGTCAGAAAGGAAACTCCATCCCCGCCTGATCGAGCGGCGATTCGTTTTCGTCCTCAGACTCGCTCTCTCCAGGCTTGATGAGGATGGGCCGCAGCAAGCCATCTTCGCGCGTCTCCCGGATATGTTTTTCCTCGAGATCATCAAGCTCAAGCTTGAGGTTCGACTGCCTGATCATCTCCTGTTCCCACTCTACGTAGTACTCTTCGTTGTAGACTGTCTCCTCATAGAATCGCTCGTCATCATCGTAATCATACAGGTCTTGATCTCGATCGTGGTCGGACATGATTGATTGGCCTCCTTTCCGGACGCATATTATCAGGGATCACGGATATGCCCCACAAGAAGCCGGCCATGTCGTTGTTCTGATCACTCTACGAAGTTAAATGAAAACAGCAGGGGAGACGCCGAAAAACGCGCCGAGCCGTTTAGCCTGCTCCTTCGTGATCGAGCGTTTGCCGTTGACTATCTCCGATGTGACCCCGCGCGAACCGAGGATCGGCTGCAAGTCTATTTGCCTGAGACCACGGACCTGCATGTAATGCTTCAGGATGCGGTGCCCCGGCGCTTCCGGAATCGGATGATGAGCCTCCTCCCAGTTCTCGGCCAGCGTCGAGAGCAGGTCAAGAAGTCGGTCTTCTTCCGGCGAGAGATTCGCTTCGCCTTTGCGCAGGAGACGATTGATTTCAGAGATCGTCTGATCGTATTCGGCTTCGGTTGTGATGACCACCGGGAGCGCGCGGGAAAGCAGAGCCGCATATTTGCGGCGGTCAAAAGGCGCCGCTTTTCCGGCGCTCGTGCGGCGACGCGAGCCGCCGGCGGCCTTACTCGATTTGGCGCTCGATTTAACAGTTGCAGTCATTTTTCCATTTCTCCCGGTCATATTCCTTATGGGTCAAGACATGGATGACGTAGACCCGCTGCTTATTGTACCTGATCTTCGTGATGAGGCGGTATTTGTTGCCTCCAATGTTGAAGACGGTACACTCCCCAACCGGATCTGCGTGCGGGAAGTCGAGCCGTGTCTCTGCCAGGTTCGACCACTCGGCGTGCTTGGTGATCCGATACCAATCTTCCAGCGGATGTTCGGCATCGGGGTGGACTTCCCAAAACTCGCGCAGAGCCTTCCGGCTGATGACTCTCATCGATGGTTTCCCTCAAAAATTATGTTCTCAAGTTGAGAACCGGATTTCAAGAGGAAAATCACTGCCGACGCCTTAAGCGCGGATCGCCTTCTTCGCCTTGGCGGCGATCGGCTCCGGATCGCCCAAGACTCTAAAGGTAATAAGCCGCGCATACCGCATATTGCCGTCAGAATCCTTCCCAAGATGGCGCGAGTACCATACGGCGCCGTCATACCTGTTACTCGGCGACCGGCGCGTGAAGACCTGGCCGTTCCATTCGACGGCCGTCACACCATCGCTGTCTCGGTTGAGAACGATTGCGCCGATCGAGGACCAGTCAAAAGTAGGATATTCGCTCAAAGGCCGCTGGTAATTGGGAGCGGGGTTTGATGAGATGGCGATCTGGCGCAGATGAGATTCGACACCTTGGAGACTCGCGGCGATCGTCCGCAGTATCTCATTCTGCTCGCCGATTCGCTGACCCAGCGTAACGATCAGTTTTTCAGCGCGATCCATATCTGACATCGTTCCTCCTTGTCGACGGTCGAAGAAAGTCGCGTATGAGTCGCCAGCGCGGCTGGTGGCCGTCGTAACCGGCTGTGATCAGTTTATGCGTATTCTGCCTCCAGCCCGATTTTTTGAATCAATCCAACTCAACGATTTTGCCCCACGGCGCTTCCGCTTTGCCTTCCGGCACGGCCCATAAAACTGGAAACGCCGGCTCATCACCGGCGTCGCCTTGCAGGTCGGTCAGGTAGATGAGCAGATCAGGCTTCCACTTCGCCGCCTCGGCGATGGCCGGCCTGAAATCAGTCCCTCCGCCACCCCTGAACTTAAACCCGCGCAGAAGCTTCGCGCCTTCACGACCGGAAAAATCATAGACCTGGTGAACGTCTGCGTCGCAGACGATCAGGCGTAGCAGCGGCTCGGCTTGATCGAGGATGGCTGCGACCTCGGCGGCGAAACGCCTGAGAAGGGATTTGCCGATCGAGCCGGAAGTGTCCACGGCGAGCGCGATGCGCCCCGTTCGACCGGCTCTCGTGGCGCGTTCGAATGGCAGACCGACGCCCTCCTGTTGTCTGATATCGCTTTCCAGCGCCAGCCATCGACGTGTGGGACGCGACGGATCGGGCCTTCGTTTGCGCTGCGCATGGCGAAAAAGAAAATCACGGAGAATGCGCTCCCAGGGCGTCTTAACTCTCGGCAGTTCGCGCACGAGTCGATTGAATATTCCGGCGAGCGAGCCGCGCGCCATCTTCAGACACGAACCCCAGGCGCGAATCGTCTCTTCGGTTGAGTTGTCGACGTCCGATTTTGAGCTTCCCATCGCCGGCGCCTTGAGCGACTGCGCCAGATCTTTGCCGCCGAATCCGGCGCCAGAGCTGAGCGCATTGATATCGATCCGGCTGCGATTCTTCGCGAGCAGATGGTAGAGCGCTTCGGAGGAGTAGAGCCTCACGACTTCAGCAGGGCGGTCATCTTTTCCCCATTGGCCGAGAGGAGTGAGCAAATCCTCAAGCGTGACCGCGATGTCAGGAGCGCGGACGCCCCGTACTCCATCGAGAGCGGCGTTGATGATCGCGTCGCAGGCGATGTTATAGAGCCGCGCGTCGAAATCCTCTGTTCGACGTTCCATCTCGCGCCCGCGCGCCGGATGCGCCAGCGCCACGTGCAGCAGTTCGTGTAAGACGATGAATCGCCGCTCCGCGTCGTCGTATTGTTCGTAACGCGGCCCTGCCTCGACGTGAACGCCGTCTGTGCGCGCGATCAGTCCCGGGTCGTCCGAGTCGAGGAACTTCACCCAGAGCGCGACGCCGCCGAGTCCGGGCATCGCTTCGATGGCGTCTCTCAAATTCGGCCCCATTCTTGTGGCGACGGCGTTCAGGCGGTTCATAGCGCGTCCTTCCTTTCAACTTCGGCGCCGCTGTTATGCGCCAGCGGCTCAACCTTGTCTTCGAGAATCGCGAAACCGGGCAGCCCCAATTGTTTCATGTCGTGATAGATGTGCGCGCCATCACGAAACGGGAGCCTGATACTACCGTCACCGCGAATCGGTGGTCGCCCGTCGCCTCCGACTTTTGTATGACCCAGCGGGACAAACACGACAGTTCCGGTTAAATGTCGGTAAACGATTCCGTACCGCCATTCCCAGTTGTACCAGTCGCCCAGATTCTGGCATCGGATTTCCAACCGCGGTACTGGCAGGGCGGAGTCGTCTTCCAACAGCTGGTGGCGCGCGGGAGTCCCATATACGTTCGCTCTCATCCGTCAACTCCCGCAGGCGCTCTTCAAGCTCTGCGATCCGCCGGTCTCTCTCGTCAAGAAGGCTTTCCAATCGTTCCATTGCGGTCATCGGCCATCTCCTTTGCTGATCGGTCCCCGAATGATCCAGTCTTGCGTAGATTCGCTAGCTCTTCGCCATCGCGTCGAACTGCGCCATGTCGTGACCGCGTGCTTCCAGCCATTTCCGTAGCTCGCGGCGCCCAGCCATCTTCTCGCGGGCCGAAGACTCTTCCAGAACCTCGTCGATGCTCCAGGTCAGGGATTCAGGGAATTCATCGTAGCCGCTTCGGCGATTGTGCGCTCCGTCGTTATACTCGAAGGTCCAGCCCACGGGCCGATTCTCCGAAAGGGCGATCTCAGTCAGCCCTTCCAGCCGCTCCGAGTGGTAGCAGTCGTTACTTTCCAGATACGGATCGGCCCCGTCCGCCGCTGCGTACAGGCGAACCTCTTCATCCTCGTGCGCCTCGATGTCCTGCTCAGTCAGGATGAAGAGCTTCATCAGGCGTTCGAGTTCGGCCCGCGACCCGGTTTCAAAATAGAGTTCGCAGCCCTCGCCCGAAGGGTCGAAGAACGGGTCCTCCATCTGCTGGCTGATCTGTTCGTCGAAATGTTCTCGAAGGAACTCCTCAATCGCGTCTTCGTCATCCTCGCAGTCGCGCCTGACCTCCTCCAGGTCGAGGTCGTGCTCGAAGAATTCGTACCACGAATCCTCCTTGATGACGCCGATCCCGTCGGCGCGGAAGAGGGCGCGGAGGTCATCGGAACCGACATAGATGGGTGTAGCCAGATGATGGATCTGGCTGCTGACGAAGCCGACCCGCTCGACCAGTGAGCCGCTGACGCCGTCTTTGACCCGGGCGACGATCCGATGATCGGCGAGCTTGAACTCGAGGTCGGGATAAATCTCGGAGAGCTGTCCGCAGAGCCTGCTGTAATCCGTGGAGATCGGCGGCTCGCCTTGCCGTTCGCGTTGAAAGTTGAAAAAGCTTACGAGCGACTCCGCTTCGCCATAGTCCAGTTTCGCCTCGCGCGCGTTTTCCTCAAGGTTAGTGAAGTCCATAACGCCTCTTCTCTCCTCAAGCTCCTTGTTTAAGCGCGAGATGATCGCCGCGCCGTTTTTCATCAAAGCGAATAAAAGCCGGATCGTCTCCGCAATCGAGGCCGAGTTTGAGCGCGCGTTCCAGAACCAGGCTGCCTGCGAGGGCCTGAACGTCGGCCAGCGGAAGCTCTTTATGGGCAGTACCACCCAATTCATCGAGCGCGTCCACGACGTTCATTATTTTGCTCAGGTTCTCCGCATTGACTGACGCGGCCAGCGCGTAGGCCATCCCGTATAAGCCGTTGATCGTCGCCGGAACGACCTTGTGCAACTGGCGGCGCGGCGTCGAGAGGATCTTCTCGACCGAAGCGAGATGTTTGAGTTCGTCGGCGACGGTCAGAAACTCGTGCGCTGTCGAATCGCCGACCAACCCGCAGATGAGGATTTCGCGTTCGCGTTTGCCAGTACAATTCTTCCACACGGCCGAAACCCGCTCCCACGAACGAGGGCTGGGAGTGATCGCGTGATCGGCGCGCCGCATCTCCGCTGAGCCGATCAGCAGGTCAGGGCGAACCTGTATAAAAGCCATCACCTCTGGGGCGACGCCGTTAGCGTCCAATTCGCAACGCGCCGCTCCAGGATCAGGCCATAGGCGGCGATGCGGGTCTGCTCGTCGGCGCCGGGCAGTTCGTCGAGAAAGAGAATGCCGTCTTCGTCTTCACGCGGCAGGAAGTCGGGAAGATAAAAGGTCGTTTGTTTGTTTGAGTGGTCAAGGGCTGGTAAGCCGCCGATGTCTGAAGCGGTCTTCTGTGAGAGCCTCACGTCGCGCAGCTTGGCTTCGCGCCGCCGGGCGAGCTCGGCGACGAGCCCCGACTTTCCGACGCCGGGGCTGCCCCAGAGCATCACCGAAAGTTTGAGCGGCCAGAGCGCGTTGATGGCCGAAGTCGCCTCCGACGGCGTACACGACATTGTGTTGATCATAAAGATGATTTCCTCGTTTCGCGGTTCGATGGGTTGAGTGAAAGGTATGACGAATCAGATCAGACACACTTCGCTGCTTTCCGCTCGTTTTTCAAGCGGTCTTTCAAGACCGATCTGACTTCCGTCCCGCACATCCATAACTTCAGTCTGGTGTGGGCGGCTAGATTTCCGGCAGGCGGAATCGAGCCGATGCGCGCATAGACGAGGTCTTCGGCGGCGGCGCGCGTGGAAATGATCTGCGGGAATCGGCTCGAATTATTCGTCTCGGTGAGGGTGATAACCGTTCCCAGCAGTTCTTCAACGAGGAAGATTCCGAAACTGTTGTGTGTGATCAGCGCAGCGGCGTCAGGGTTGTCGGGCGCAAACTCACAGGGCTTGTCAAAGAAGTCGATCAGCGCGAGGTAATCACCTGGAACGCCGCCCCATCGCGCAACCAGTCCTTCGGCGGGTTCTTCTCTGATCCGTTCGAGTTGGCGCGGCGGTTTTCGGCGGCGCGTCCAGTAATCGGCGTCAACCTCGCACAGCCATTCTGCCAAAGTGACGGCTCGCCCCAGGTCTTCCACCTGATGGTCGCGGAACAGATCGCGAGTCGAAATAACAGTCCCGTCTTCGGCCATAATCGCTTCGCCGTGAATCCTGATCGCCAGCCACTCTCCGAAATCCGAATGGAGGAGCATCCGGTGCTGCATACTTGGAAAGATAGCCTTGCTGCGATCGATCCAGTCGTGGATTGCGATCCAGTCCTGCCATTCGCCGCCGTAGCGATGGGCTGTGATGCGAGCGTGTTGTAGCGGCTTCATCTTCAACCATCCTCGAAAAGGTTTCTCCAGGCAACGCGAAAGAGTGTGAACGGACCGTCATCCATAACCGAACGGAATCCACCTGAGCGGATCGGGCGGAAGCGAACCGCGTTTGAGGTTGAAGATCCACCAGCCCCGTGCGGCGGTCACAAGCCCGCCCTTACGCCCCCACTCGCGGAAGTGGTTGCGCGCCGAGTGGAATGTCGTGTGGCAAGCCGCATGAACCTCGACGGTCTCGATTCCGCCTTCCGACCTGAGCCTCGGATGATGCCGAGCGATCCTCTCACCATCGAGAATCGGAAGCTGGCAGAGACCGCAACGACGTTCGTGATTTTCTAAAGAAGAGCGGCGGTTACCCATAAATATCATTCCCCCCTGTTGACAGACGATGGCGCCAGCCAATGCGATATTCGCTCCCGCAACCGACGGATCGGCGTTTGTCATAACCGGCGACTGATCACTTGCGCGCCGCTGCTGTCCGCTTCGTTCTTGATGAAAAAAGGCAGGGGGAAGAAAAATGCGCAGGATAGAGGTCTGGTTTTCGGCCGTATGGATATCTCTTCACCTATGCTTGCTCGTCGAACGATCGTCTCCACCGCATTCTTCTGCGGCGAGCGCGGCCCGCATCCTCGCGCGGGATTCTATCGGCGAAGGCGCAATGTGGCCGGCGTGATAGAGCATCAGCCAAAGCTGCGCATACAGTTCGCCCCGCCGCCAAGCCTTGGCAACCTCCATCAAACCGCGTAAGCTGAGAGCGTCTGCTTCTTCTTTGCTTTGCGAGCAGTCGAAGTGGGAACACGAAAATGGCGCAACAGCATGTATCGAGCAACGATCTCCGGCAGTCAGGAAACGGCAAGCGCCATCGCTGCGGCGAGCCGGGACAAGCGTACGGATGCGGATCAGCCCGCCTCTGGTGAAAATAATCGCGCCGGGACTGGCAAGGAGATTGTCTAATGCGAACCGCTCCAGATCGGATTCATTCAAGTACTCGGCGATCTGTACTCTGACAATAAAGTTGTAAACTGAAAGGGCGTTAAGTTGTTGATTCTACGTTGATGCTGATTGGGACAGTCGCGCTAAAGTTTTAGACTATGCGCAAACAAAGCCATTGATTGTGATTTTGGTTTGACAATAAAGTTTTAAACTAAAGGGCTGCTAAGTTGTTGATTCTAGGTTGAGATGAATCATTGATGAAACGCCGAATGCCTACTCGCTCTTCAAAACCGTAGTGGGATCCACCTTCAGGCTATGACTAGCGTGAGGTGGAGATGGCCAAACTGGAAGAATCATGACTACCTGCGACAGATTGGCGAACCCTCCAAACATAGAACTTATGCGTTTCATTCGACTGAGTTTAAAGGGTTTACGTGGCTGAGGCTGGATTCGCAAACAGTATCCAAGTTACCGCAAGGACACGTCTTTTCCAGTTTTGCGGGAGGAAGCGAAAAAGGCTCGTGCGGCAGTCAGCCACGCATTTTTCGAAGACCATTAACGATCCACATTCTCCAGAATCCAAATGCTTCCTGAAACTTCCATGATCGGAAGGATGAGACGATCCGCAGCGAGCCCAATACCTATGAGGTCTGTATTGGGGTAGATCATTCGGCTGGGGCTTTCAAAGCTGGTCACGCGGAAGGGCTTTCCTACTGGTTTTCCAATTGCTGGATCGAAACGGCGGCCCCACACGTTGAAAATGCCGGTTTGGCGAGAAAATCTGGTGGGGCAAGAAACGAAATAGATGGTCTTGCCGTCAGGAGACCAGTGCGGCTTATCATCCCAGAATTGGCCATCGGTGATAGGTGTCCACTCGCCGCCAGACGCTGACATGACATAGATGGTGGCGTCGGCGCCTGACTTTAGCTCCAGAAAACAAATCCACCGACCATCGGGAGAGAATCGTGCCTGAAAAAGTTGGTACTTCTGGCTGGAAGTAATCATGCGCATTTGCGTTTCCGCGTGAGGGGCTGCCGATAATGGATAAAGGCAGAGTGAGCCATACCTGCCCGGGGATTTGCGGTCAGTGGTCGCGAGAACCCATTTCCCGTCAGCGGTCCAGTCCGTAATAAGATCGCTTGCCCCCGAAGCAATGACCTGCTCGTCACCGCCCCCTGCAGGTTTTGTCAGAAATTGAGGACCGTTCTTCTGAGTATCTGGATCGCAAAATTGGTAGGCGATGCGTGCCCCATCGCGCGACCAGCTCGGGCTACAAAAGGTCCGGGTATATTGAGTCCGCGTCGCCAATAACTTTTCTCGACCATCATCCAATGACTTTTCCCAGAGTTCGGACTTTCGCGATCCAGGACGATCTGCTGTATAGGTGATCTTCTTGCCGTCTTGCGTCAGGTTGATTTCTACGGGAATCATCCCGGCTGAGGTGATAGGCTGGCCTTGACCTTTGATTCTGCCGGCATCGGCATTGAACGGCAAAGACCAGGCACGAATCGTCTCGACCCGCATGGTGAATGCCAGTCGGTTGCCGTCCGCTGAAAGCGCAAAGTCGGTATCGCTTCCCAAGCCAACCGTGAGCCTCTCGGGACCTGCTACCCATCGTGAGGTCTGTGGATCGACCGTTACCTTCCAGATATCTCTTAGTCCCAGGGAAACGGTGGAGAAATAGATGTTTCTCCCCGAAGGCGCCCACCTACCACTGGTTACTCTCTCTAGTTGGTGTTCCCGAAATTGCTTTTCGACCTCAGGATCCAGTTCAGACTTTTTCGGCGGGCCGCCCGTCAGAGGGGCTAACCAGTGGCTCCATTCCTCTATCCTCTTCTCTCCATAAAGAGAGACCTGCTGGCCGTCAGGATGCCAAAAAAATGCATAAAGGTTGGCAAAGTCGGAGAGAAACTCGGGCTGAACCTCGCGTGGCGACTGGCCATCGAGAGTTCCAACATACACCTTGGGCTGAAAACCTGTCACTCCGAACAAAATCTTGGCGCCGTCCGGCGACCATCGCGGGTAAGCGCCGAAAGCGTAGATTTTGCGTTCGTGTCCACCAAAAGCAGGAACCATGAACAGCCCACCGCCATCCCGCTCCGAGCGGAAGACGATCTGACTGCCGTCCGGCGACCAGTCGGGCTGCCAGTCGTGTTCTGGAGAGTGAGTTACCTGTATCGGATCGCCCCCGCTGATCGGCTGAACCCAAATGTCGAAGTTACCGTTTCGGTCGGAACTGTAGGCGATGAAGTCATTGTTGGGGGACCAGGTCGGCTCGCTTTGCAATCCAGGCTCAAAGGTTAAGCGCTTCAGCGGGCGGATCGCCGGTTGGGCGGTCTGGGATCGACGGCGAATCCAAGAAGGCGGGTAAGCCACAATGATAGTCGTCAGAATCAACGCGATCATGGCGAGGGCCAAACCAATCTGATGGCGTTTGATCCTGCCGCCTATGCCCTCATTCTCCGCAGTCGCGCGTGGTCCGACGAGGCTGCTTCTGAGAGCCTCCAGATCCTTCAGCAATTCTTTGATAGTTTGGTAGCGCGCCTCTGGCTCCTTCTCAAAACATTTTCGCACAATCCGCTCAAACTCGGCGGGCGCGTCGTGGTTGAATCGAGCCATTGCTTCCGGCTGCGCGTGCAGGATCAGGTCCAGCAACCCGCTCGAATTCGTTGCGGGCCAGGGCAACCGCCCGGTCGCCATTTGATAAAGCATCACCCCCAGACTGAAGATGTCGGTGCGATGATCCACCTCTCGTCCCAGCGCCTGCTCCGGACTCATATACGGCAAGGTGCCCATCACTGCGCCTGGCTCGGTCTTCGCGAGTGTGATGCCATTGTCATCGATAGGTTGTTCGGCGGACCGATGGATCTTTGCCAACCCGAAGTCGAGAACCTTTACCTGTCCACGCAAGTTGATCATGACGTTCGCCGGTTTGATATCACGATGGATGATTCCCTTGCTGTGCGCTTCGTCCAGCGCGTCGGCGATCTGGCTTCCGATCCCCACAATCTCGCTCACCTCAAGCGGATGGCCGTTGATCCTGGCCGCGAGCGTCTGCCCTTCAACATACTCCATTGCGATAAAGTTCCGGCCTCCGGCCTCGCCGATTTCATAGATCGTGGCAACGTGTGGATGATTGAGCGCCGAGGCAGCCTTCGCCTCGCAAATGAATCGGCGCATCCGCTCTTCGTCCGTCGCGAACACGACGGGTAGAATCTTCAGGGCTACAGTGCGATCGAGCCTAGTGTCACGCGCCTGGTAGACCTCGCCCATTCCACCTGCGCCGAGCCGCGAGAGAAGTTTGTATGGACCGAGCGACCGCCCGATTAGCGAGTCGGCCTGGTCACCGGCGCAAATTTTAGCGGCGATCTCCATCACAGGTGATTCCAGCATGTCCCTGGCTTGTGATTGATGAGCGAGCAATGAGTCGACTTCGCGGCGTAGGGAGTCGTCGCCCGCGCAGGCCGCGGTGAGAAATGCCGCCCGCTGATCTTCCTCACGCTCCAATGCAGAATAATAGAGTCGCTCAACCTGTTTCCAGCGTTCAGGATTCATGGCCACCTCAATCGGGCTTCTCCTTACTCAGTTCCCGGTGCAACCAGACTTTGGCCAACTTCCAATCGCGCATCACAGTTTCAGGCGAGATATGTAAGACTTCCGCCGTTTCTTCCACGCTCAGCCCGCCAAAGAAGCGCAACTCAACCACGCGGCTCTTGCGCGCATCCATCGCCGCGAGAGTTTGCAGCGCCTCATCAAGCGCCACCAAATCTTCGCCCGGCGCGTCGGAGATCACCAACGCCTCATCGAGCGCCACCTGACGCGCCGCGCCGCCTCGTTTGGTCTGCCGACTGGCACGAGCCATATCCACCAGGATACGCCGCATCAGTTGCGCTGAAATGCCGAAGAAGTGGGCACGATTCTGCCATCGTACTTGCTTCTGTTCGATCAGCCGCAGATAAGCTTCATTGACCAAGGCCGTGGGCTGGAGTATGTGCCCGGCATTTTCGCGGGCCATATATCGCTTCGCCAGACGGCGGAGTTCCTGATAAACAAGCGGGGTCAGTTTCTCCAGCGCCACTTGATCTCCTGCACCCCAGGCAACGAGCAGTTGTGTGATTTCATGCGTTGAGCTTGTGGCCATTGAATTCCCCGTTCAGCATCGAGAGGGTCCTAGGTGTTGGAAAAGAGAATATCCCTCCCAAATTTTATTCTTATCCGGTCAATTTCAAAATAAAAATTTTTCCAAGGCATGACAGTTTTCAGCGGCGATTTTCGCGTTAGATGGGCGAGAACATCAAGTTGGGGGATAGCGCTAATAACGTGACCCACGAGAACGATTCGCGCAATTTTCTCCACGGATTTTGTAAATATTGAGCCGGCTGTAATTAGCAACTTGATCATAAACCAACGAAGCTAACTGGATGATCGATTCAGGCAGGGTCTTTAAAGCGCTAACAGATTGCCAGTTAGATGGCAAATCATTTGTTGAGTTCGATACGCGAATTCGACCTGCGGAGTAAATTCCTGTCTGCGGGCTGCTAGCCGAGCGGGAGTTTACTCCGCGCTAGAGAAAAAGCAAGGAGTCGCAGTATGCGTCGCGTGGTAACCAGGACGGGTTGCTCATCGTAGTCGTGATCGCTCAAATCGGGGAATTTAATAGCAAACAAACCTAACACCGCTAATCAAACTATGTAGATCAAATCCGGGGCAACACATAAGGTTGCCCCTACCGCTACGCAACTACAAACCGATCTGTGGCTTTCCGTCAATCCGTATCTCTGAGATCAAAACGGTAATTGATCCGACGACTGCGGAAGATCGTTAACCAGATTTAGAAGGAGACAAGCATGAAAAATATGAAAAGATTTCTCACTCGTTCAGTCATGGCGGGATTGGTCATCACGGGCTGCCTGACGCCGGCCAAAGACGGGGTATTCGTGACGAAGGCTATTGCGGCCCACGACGAAGATGACCTTCCCCGAGAGACGCGGCGTGAGCTGACCAGAGCGCGAAAGGCGACCGCCAGGTATCGCGACCTATCACAGGCCATCAACGACGGGTATGTTGATATAAACGTCTTCGTGCCGAATATGGGATTCCATTATCTGAAATCATCCCTGCTCGACAGACAATTCGATCCGGAGAGGCCCGAACTGCTGGTCTATGCCGCGACCAATTGCAATAGCAATAAGCTGCGGCTGGTAGCCGTGGAATACGCGGTTCCCATAGCGGAATCGCCAACGCCGCCCGAAGGCTTCACCGGAGATCACGACGAGTGGGACAGGAACGAACAATTCGGTCTGTGGACTCTCCACGCCTGGATCTGGCACGAGAACCCGGACGGGGTTTTCGCGGAACTGAATCCTCGTGTGCCATAAATATTTATAGCGTGCGGCTATATGCAAGGGGGTTCGGCAACTTCCCTTGTTGAGTTCGTTACGCAAATTCGACCTGCGGAGTAAATTCCTGTCTGCGGGCTGCTACCCGAGCCGGAGTTTACTCCGCGCTGCGGTGTGTCTGCCGGTTCGAGAGCGACAAAGAAAAAGATGATTGACCAGATAAAAGAAAAGGGCGCGAGAACCACAAGCGCGGAAGGCCGCCGAGAAGATACAGACAGGCAGGGCGCTCAAAGCGCCCGGACGTCGCAATTTTCCGCGCCGTCTATCTCCTTGCCCAAAGGGGGCGGCGCAATTCGCGGCATCGGGGAGAAGTTTGCCGCCAACCCGGTCACCGGAACCGGGTCGATGACTGTTCCCATAGCCGCCACTGCCGGCCGTTCGGGGTTCTCTCCGCAACTCGCGCTCTCCTACGACTCCGGTTCGGGGAACGGGCCGTTCGGGCTCGGATGGAATCTCTCGCTGCCCGAAATCACGCGAAAGACCGACAAGGGGCTGCCGAAGTATCAGGATGCTGAGGAATCGGATGTCTTCATCCTCTCAGGCGCCGAAGATCTCGTTCCGGCCCTGATTCAGGACGGCGACGACTGGCGGCCCGATTTCTCTGAACTCTCGGTCGACGGCGTGAGTTATCTCGTCAGACGCTATCGCCCGCGGGTCGAGGGGCTATTCGCGCGCATCGAGCGATGGGCGAATCTTGAAACGGGCGCCACGCACTGGCGCTCTATTTCAAAAGATAACGTCACCACGTTCTATGGCAGAACGGCGGAAAGCCGCATCGCCGATCCCGCCGATCCGCGCCGCGTCTTTACATGGCTGATCTGCGAGAGCCGGGACGACAAGGGCAACGCCATCGTCTATGAATATGCGGCGGAAGACTCCGATAACATAGATCTCGCGCAGGCGAACGAACGCAATCGCACCGCGGACAGCCGCTCGGCCAATCGCTACCTGAAACGGATAAAGTACGGCGCCCGCGTTTCTCACCTGGTCCAGCCGGAACTATCACAAACGGACTGGCTCTTTGAAGTCGTCTTCGATTATGACGAGGGCCATTATGAAGCTTTGACGCCGGACGCCGGCGCCCGGCAGTTTGCGCGAGCTCACAGCGCCGGAACGCGCGATTGGTCCGCGCGCAGCGATCCTTTCTCTACCTTCCGCTCAGGCTTTGAAGTGCGGACTTACAGGCTCTGTCGCCGGACGCTCATGTTCCATCATCTGCCCGAAGAGCTCGGCGCGGAGGATTACCTGGTCGGTTCGACGGAATTCACATACGACGAAACGAGGATCGCATCGTTTATGACCTCGGTCACGCAATCGGGTTACGTTCGCCAGAACGAGGATGTCTATCTGAAGCGGTCGCTGCCGCCGCTTGAATTCGATTACAGCGAGGCGGTGATTCAGAACCGAATTCAAGAGGTCGATGCCGAAAGCCTCGAAAACCTGCCCTACGGTTTGGACGGGGCGCGCTATCAGTGGACCGATCTCGATGGCGAGGGCATCTCCGGCATTCTCACCGAACAATCCGGCGCGTGGTTTTATAAGCCGAACATCGGCGACGGGCGCTTCGGACCAATAGAGGTCGTCCGGCCCATGCCTTCAGTCGCAAATTTGAACGGCGGGCAGCAATTAATGGATCTGGCCGGGGACGGTCAACTCGACCTCGTCGAGTTTGCGACTCCGTTGGCGGGCTTCTATGAACGCGCCTTCGAGCGCAGTTGGAAAGATTTCGCCCCATTCCATACGATCCCGGATCTGGACTGGCGCAACCCCAACCTGAAATTTATCGATCTGACCGGTGACGGACACTCTGACATTCTGATCGCGGAAGATGAAGTCTTCACCTGGTATCCGTCGCTGGCGGAAGAGGGATTCGGGGCCAGTCAGAGGACGCGCCAGCCGTTTGATGAAGAGAAGGGGCCGCGTCTGATCTTCGCCGACTCCGCCCAATCGGTGTTTCTGGCCGACCTTTCCGGCGACGGATTGACCGATCTGGTGCGGATTCGCAACGGAGAGGTCTGTTACTGGCCGAATCTGGGCTACGGGCGATTCGGCGCAAAGGTGACTATGGACGGATCGCCCCGCTTCGATGCGCCGGATCAATTCGATCAACAACGAATCCGGCTCGCCGACATCGACGGGTCGGGCTTGACCGACATCATCTATCTCGGCCGCAACGGTGTCGACATCTATTTCAATCAGTCGGGCAATAGCTGGAGCGAAGCTCGCAAGCTCGACGTCTTTCCGGGCGTCGATGATTCATCATCCGTGATGGTGGCCGATTTGCGCGGCGACGGCACGGCCTGCCTGGTCTGGTCGTCGCCACTCCCCGGCGCCGCGCGCCGCCCCATGCGGTATGTCGAGCTGATGAAGCAGAAGCCGCATCTGATGATCGGGACGAGGAACAACCTGGGCGCGGAGACGCGTGTCGAATACGCCGCCTCCACAAAGTTCTATCTGGCGGATAAAGCCGCCGGAAATCCCTGGATGACGAGGCTGCCTTTTCCGGTTCACGTGGTCGAGCGGGTGGAAACACTCGACCGCATCAGCCGCAACCGCTTCGTCACCCGCTACGCCTATCATCACGGCTTCTTCGACGGCGTCGAGCGAGAGTTTCGCGGGTTTGGGATGGTCGAGCAACTGGACACCGAAGAGTTCGCGGCGCTCAGCCTGAGCGAGAGCCTTCCCGATGCGACCAACATCGATGCGGCCTCGCACGTTCCGCCGGTGTTGACAAAGACCTGGTTTCACACCGGGGCATATTTCGAGCGCCGGCGCATTTCGAAGCAGTTCGGGCGCGAGTATTACCGCGAGGGCGACCCCAGCCTGGGCGAGGGCGAGCTCAGCGACGAACAACTCGAAGCGATGCTGCTGCCCGACACGGTTCTTCCCGACGGCCTTTCCGCCGAGGAAGAGCGTGAAGCCTGCCGCTCGCTCAAAGGCGCGATCCTTCGCCAGGAAGTCTATGCCCTCGACCGGAAAGAGGAATCGGATCGCCCATACAGCGCCTCCGAGCGTAACTACACGATAAAGCGCCTTCAGCCGTCCGGCGGCAATCGACATGCGGTCTTCTTCACCCATGAGCGTGAAACGATAGACTTCCATTACGAGCGGAAGCTTTACGACATCGCCGGTCAGCGGCGCGCCGACCCGCGCGTGACGCACAACGCCGTTCTCGAAGTCGACGATTTCGGCAACGTGCTCAAGGCGGTGGCTATCGGTTACGGGCGGCGCTTCGATGATCCCGATCCGTTGCTTACCACCGCCGACCGCGCAAAACAAAGAGCGATCATGCTCACGCTCACCGAGAACCGCTACACCAACGCGGTGCGGGAAGCCGGCGCATATCGCACACCGCTGCTATGCGAGTCGCGCAGCTACGAGCTGATCAACGTCACTCCCGGCGCCAATCAGCCCGGCATCACTAACCTGTTTCGATTTCAAGAGCTGGCCGATAAGGCGGCCGCCGCCGGCGACGGCCAGCACGATCTCCCTTACGAGGATTTCAATGGGAGCGGGGCGACAGACAATCATCCATATCGCCGCTTGATAGAGCATGTCCGCATGCTCTATCGCAGCGATGATCTAAGCGCTCCCCTTCCCCTCAGCCAGCTTCAATCGCTGGCCCTGCCGTTCGAAAGCTACAAGCAGGCCTTGACGCCTGGCCTGCTGCAGCAGGTATACGGCGACCGCGTGACCGAAGCGATGCTGGCCGCAGAAGGCCGCTATGTTCACAGCGAGGGCGACGCCAACTGGTGGATTCCTTCGGGGCGAATCTTCTTCTCGCCGAATGCGAGTGATACCGCTGCGCAGGAACTCGATGCCGCGCGCCGGCATTTCTTCATGCCGCGCCGCTTCCTCGACCCGTTCGGCGGCGCCTCGAGGGTGAGTTACGACGCTCACGATCTGGCGCCGGTTGAGGCGCGGGATGCCCTCGGCAATGCCGTGCAGTCCGAAAATGATTACCGAGTCATGCAGCCGCGCCTGGTCACCGATCCGAACGGCAACCGCGCCGCAGTCGCGTTTGACGCGCTGGGGATGGTGACCGGCACGGCGGTCATGGGCAAGGAGAGTGAAAACCTGGGCGATTCGCTCAGCGGATTCGAGACTGATCCGGAGGAGGCGACGATCATCGGGCGCCTGGAAAATCCCTTTGCCGATCCGCACTCGATCCTGTCACATGCGACAACTCGGCTGATCTACGATCTGTTCGCATACTACAGAACCAGAGAAGAAGCTCAACCCGCGCCGAACGCGGTCTATACGCTGGCGCGTGAAACTCACGACGCCGATCTGTCGCCAGGAGAACAGACCAGAATCCAGCACGCATTCTCATACTCGGACGGCTTCGGGCGCGAAATTCAGAAGAAGATTCAGGCCGAGCCGGGGCCGATCATCGAGGGCGGGCCGGCGGTCAATCCGCGCTGGGTGGGCAGCGGCTGGACGATCTTCAACAACAAGGGCAACCCCGTCCGCCAGTTCGAGCCTTTCTTCACCGACACTCATCGCTTCGAATTCGATGTGCGTATCGGCGTCAGCCCGGTTCTTTTCTACGATCCGGCTGCGCGCGTGATTGCGACACTTCATCCCAATCACACCTGGGAAAAGGTCGCCTTCGATCCTTGGCGGCAGGAGAGTTGGGACGTCAACGACACGGCGCTGATTGCTGATCCCAAGACCGACCCGGATGCCGGAGATTTCTTCGACCGGCTGGCCGAATCCGAATACCTGCCAACCTGGTATGCGCAGCGGCAAGGCGGAACGCTCGGCCCGGAGGAACAGGACGCCGCCGCGAAGACCGCGATCCATGCCGGGACGCCCTCGGTAGCCCATGCCGATTCGCTCGGGCGAACGTTCCTGACGATCGCTAACAACCAGTTCAAGCGCAGCGATACTCCTCCAGCCGATCCACCGACGGAAGAGTTTTATGCAACGCGAGTCGTTTTCGACATCGAAGGCAACCAGCGTGAGGTGATCGACGCAAATGACCGTATTGTGATGCGCTACGACTACGACATGCTGGGCACACGGATTCATCAGGCTAGCATGGAGGCCGGCGCCCGCTGGATGCTGAACGATGTCGCAGGTCAGCCCATCCGCGCCTGGGACAGCCGGGGTCATCTCTTCCGCACCGAGTATGACGCTTTGCGCCGCCCGCTGCTGAGCTTCGTGCAGGGAGCCGATCCACAAAATCCCTCGACTGAAATACTGTTCGGAAAGATCGAGTACGGCGAGGCGCAACCCGGCGACATTCAACTCAACCTACGTGGAAAGCCGTTCCGTCAATATGACAGCGCAGGTATCGTGACGAACGAAGCCTACGACTTCAAAGGCAACCTGCTGAGGAGCCGACGCCAACTGGCGCTTAATTATAGGGCGATCCCCGACTGGTCAGGTAATCCGGCACTGGAGCAACAAACTTTCAGCGGCAGCACTTCTTATGACGCGCTCAACCGGCCCGTGTCGGTCACGGCTCCCGACCAGAGCGTCTATCGACCGACCTTCAATGAAGCCAACTTGCTTGAGAAGGTAGACGTGAACCTGCGCGGCGCGCAGTCAGCCACGCCGTTCATCACCAACATCGACTACAACGCCAAAGGCCAGCGCACACTCATCAATTACGGTAACAACGTCAAGACCAGCTATGAATATGACCCGCTGACTTTCCGGCTCGCGCGTTTGCAAACACTGCGCGGCGCGGAACGGCTGCAGGACCTGAGCTATACCTACGATCCCGGCGGCAACATTACGCAGATCGTGGATAACGCCCAGCAGACGATCTACTTCAACAACCAGGTGGTGTCGCCCGGTAATGACTATACCTACGATGCGGTCTATCGGCTGATTTATGCGGAGGGGCGCGAACACATCGGACAGGTGGCCCAGCCACAGACCACCTGGGACGATCGATTCCGAGTGCGATTGCCGCACCCCAATGACGGACAGGCCATGCGTCGTTACACCGAGCGATACGAGTACGATCCTGTCGGCAACTTCCTGCAACTGATCCACGAAGCGGTGAACGGTAACTGGACCCGCAGTTATTCTTACAGCGAGCCGAGCCTGATCGAACCTGGAAAGCGGAACAACCGCCTGAGCAGCACAGAGGCCGGCAGCAACAACGCGATCACCGAAACCTATGCTCACGATGAGCACGGCAACATGATCGAGATGCCGCACCTGCCGCTGATGCAGTGGAACTTCAAGGATCAGTTGAGCGCAACCTCGCGGCAGGTGGTCAATAACGGAGCGCCGGAGACGACCTACTACGTTTATGGCGGGGCAGGGCAGCGCATGCGCAAGGTGACAGAGCGGCAGACCGGCACGCGCACGAACGAACGGATATATCTCGGCGGGTTTGAGGTTTATCGCGAGTACGACGCCAACGGAAACAACGTGACCCTGGAGCGCGAGACTTTGCATGTGATGGACGACAAGCAGCGCATCGCGTTGGTGGAGACACGTACGAAAGGTAACGACGGCTCACCGGGGCAACTCATGCGCTACCAGATCGGCAACCATCTCGGCTCTGCATCTTTGGAATTGGATGAAGCAGGGCAGGTCATTTCCTATGAGGAATATTATCCCTATGGGAGTACATCGTATCAGGCAGGGCGCAGTGCTACTGAGGTTAGCCTGAAACGATACAGGTACACGGGGATGGAGCGGGATGAGGAAAGTGGATTCAGCTATCACGGAGCTAGATATTATGCCGTCTGGCTTGGGAGGTGGACGAGTTATGATCCAGATGATCTGGACGGCGGCATCAATCTCTATAGCTACGCTGCGGCAAACCCTATCACCTTCGTAGATCCTTCGGGTGCTGCTCCAAAGAGATATGAACAGCAGCGAGGAAAGGACACGGCCGCCAAGCAGAAAGAAATGGAGGCTAACGCCAAGCAAGCGCCATCGGATCACGCCAAGCGAATGGCGAAGCTGCCGGAAGAGAAAAGGACGCCCTACATGCCCGATCCGATGCAGAAACGAGCAGCGGCCCTTGCTAAGATAAGAGGTAAAACCCCAATAGAGCATCACCATCACAAGGGTGTTAAGCAAGCAGCTGATGTGAAGCTTGACCCGAAAAAGATGGGTAGCCCTATGTCTTCGACATGGTCAACTAAGCGGGACCCCGTTGTGCAAGCCAGTATCGATGGTAAGCCAAAAACTCATCACAACGTGGCCAAACATCTCGACTTTGACGAGCAAGCTAAAGGGCCAAGAACAGCGAAAGGCCTTGAGGATGCGGCAGCAGCGAGCAAGCAGAGATTTCCTGCGACGGCGGACATGTCTGAGCGTGCCAAGATGAGCTGGAATCGCTCACCCGGTGATCCTACTACAGGCAATGTGAAGCCATTTGATCCATCAAAATTTGACCCTGATACGCCAGCGGCTAAGCAAATGCACGGAGCCAACGAAAAAATGCAGAGGACCCACCCCAAATTGGCCGGGTCGCCTGACTTGAAAGGGTTCGATGAATTCCATGGAAGCAGTGGTAAATTGGGAAGAGTTAAGGCTGGCGCTGCAGGCGCACTAACTGTCCTTGCTGGCATAGGTGCGGCTAGTAATATCGGCGGCAATCTTATAAGCGGTAATTACGCGGATGCCGCACGAGACGCTGCAATGCTTTATGGCTCTAGGATCTTATCAACAACACCATTAGGAAGAGTAGCTCTTACCGGTGTGGCAATAATATCAAAAAGCCAAGATCCCGAACTTCGAGAATTTTCGCTGGGTGTCGGTGAAGACGTTGCGGAATTCACCGGTTCTAAGGTCGTCGGCGCGCTAGCAGCGGCAGGCACTCATGTTTTGGTATCAACAGGAGCGGTGGTTGCGGATACGGTAATAGGAGTTTACGAAACAGCTGAGTCGCTCCTTTCTCCTATCGATTTTGAGGCGATGATGGAATTTGCAAGGCGTAAGTAAGGAGGCCGTATAGGATAAATCGTAGAATCGGTTAGCGACGTATAGACCACTGAATGAAAAAGAGACTCCCTTCGCGAGAAACTGGAATGAGGTTCGACACGGAGAATAACAAATAGCGCTACTTGGCCAAGCAAGAAAGGGAGAAAAGTACAAGATGGAAACACCGGATGAAATCGGCTGGCCGAAGTCTGTCTGAAAGGGGATCAACGATGCGCGATGAAGTTTGGCGCTGACACAGCAAAACCACACACCGATTAACTGCTCGATGTGACAACCTGTAATGGAGAAAAGGAGTAACCAATATGAACGCAGTGAACACAATGGATTACGTGACAACGGAAAAAGGAAAAGCCAACAACATGGAAAGCCCCATGCAGTACCGGACCATGATGTCGATGGCGCCGAGGAATGGGGCCAATATGAACCTCGGGCGGGAGAAGCTTCCATGGAGCCAGGAGATCTGGAACCGGATCGACCAGGCGGTTCACGACGAATGTGAACGGACCAAAATAGCGAGAAAGTTCATCCCGCTCTACGGGCCGGTGGCGCCAGGTGAACTGATCGTCATCGCTGACACAGTGGTACGGGATGCCCAGACGTTGACCGTCAATGAATCTGCGACGATTGCGCTGGTTGAACTGCAGGTTGAGTTCACTTTGACGCCACAACAGGTCCACCGCGAGGGCGAGTTGATGACGGCAGTGACGCTGGCGACACGATCGGCGAACCTTCTGGCACAAGCCGAGGACGTGATTATCTTTCAGGGGCAGGACGCGATCACAGGACCGAATCCGCATCCTCTGTTTGCAGACAATAAAGTACGCATTCGATCCGGACCGGCAGGCGACGGGCTGGTGAAAGCTGCGGAGGCGAATCCGATTCAGGTGATTCAAGTCCTGGCCTTCGAACCGGAGGACCCAGGCGATCCCAATGAACCGCGCCGGTTCGGAGAGAGGACGTTCGCGGCGGTGGCCGACGGATATTCCCGCCTCCAAAGTGGTACCGGCCTGCAACAGGCGCACTATGGCCCCTATGCGCTGGCGCTTCATAACGAACCCTATGCCGACACCTACGCGCCACTGGCGACGACCTTGATAATGCCAGCGGATCGGATCAAACCGCTGATGACGGCAGGATTCTTCGGGACAGGAACACTGCCCGCGACAGGGGCGACGCCAAACGTCAGAGAAACGACGGGAGTCCTCGTCTCGCTGGGTGGAAACACCATGGACCTGGTGGTCGGCATGGATGCGATCACGGCATTTTTGCAGGAGGACACCGAGGGACGGTATCGATTCCGCGTTTACGAGCGGTTTGCCCTGCGATTGAAGGACACTTCATCGGTGATCAAGTTTGAGTTCGGATCAGGACTGACCAATTGAGTGGAAAGGAGATACTCAAATGCGGTTTGAGCATGAAGGTAGAGCCCTGTGGTACGGGACGCCTGACGCGCCCGCCCCGGAGTCGTTCGTTCCGGCGGGCGCAGAAATCAACATCACAATCGGAGTCCACCCCGTGGATTCCAGCAACCGGGTTGAAATACTCTATCGCGTCAATCAAGGCGCGATAGAGACGGCGGGCGCCGGGTGGCTAAGGACCGATCCTTCCGGCAAGGCGCAATATTTCCGCGGCCGGCTTCCCGGACTTCGCCCCGGAGATATCGTGGAGTATCTCCCCATCTGTCGCTGCGCCGGGCGACAGGTCCCGTCTCCGGACGAAGCGCGGCAGTTTTACTCTTCCTTTCGCGTTGTCGAAGCCGGAGCCCTGCCGAAATCAGATCCAGCCCTGGCTGAGACCAACCTGCGGACTATCGACAGTTCCGCCCGTTCCAACTTATCGGCCTCTGATATCACTGCGCTTCCAGGACGACCGGATAGTCCGTTGCGGGCAAGAGATGATTCAGGCGGCATAGACACTATCCCCGGCGACGGCGGGCCACGCCCCATACCTCAAATTCCTCCCGTACCACAAGCGCCTCCAGTACCGACGGATGGCAATCCTCCAAATCAACCGCCCGACCTTCCGCCGGCGCCTGCCTCTTTCACCGTTCAGGGCCAGGTTCTTTACGCGAACGGCAATGGACTGGTCAGAGGTATCGTGCGCGCCTTCGACCAGGGACTGCGAAGCGATAAGCTGTTGGGCGAGGCGACCACCGATGACGCAGGACGCTATCAAATCAGCTTCAGCTCCGAACAGTTCGGCCTCATCCGGCAAACGAACGCGGTTCTCATGATTCGCGCGTTCGACGCCGGCGGTTCGCTGCTGGTCTCATCCCAGCCTTTATTCAACGCCCGGCCGGTCGAGACCCTCAACCTCGTCATCAGCGGCGAGTATCGAGGCCCTTCCGAGTATGAACGGATCGTCCAGGATCTGACGCCACTCCTGCAGGGGTTCTCGTTCGCCGACCTGACCGAGAACGACGAGCGCAAGGACATAGGCTATCTGGCCAACAAGACAGGATGGGAAGCCAATGCGGTTGCCCTGGTCTCGCTCGCCGACCAGTTCAGTCAGCGCGCCGTCAATGCCGGACAGGGCGCCAATCTTCCTCCGGCCTTCTTCTACGCGCTTTTCCGCGCGGGGCTGCCCGCGAATGAAGAGAGGCTCTACCAAACGGCCTCCGGAACGGCGCCGGCGATCTTGAACAAGGCGATAGATCAGGGGGTGATTCCGGCGTCACTGACGCCGGCGATCCCGCAGATGGTCGCCCAGTTCCAGACCTTGAGCGCGAAGAAACTATTGACCGGCCCGGCCCTGACGGGCGCATCGTCTCTCAAAGAGATGCTGGCGGTTTCACGCCTGGACGACGGGCAGCAGCAGAAGTTTGCCGAACTCTATGCGGCGCACCGGACCGATCTGCCGAAATTCTGGAATGTTGTGAAAGATACCTTCGGCCAGCAGACGGCGGACCGGCTACAGGTGGATGGAAAACTGGGTTTTCTTACGATCAACAACGCCTCGCTGATACAGCAGCTACACACGGCGGCGGGAGGCGGCGGCCTCAGCGACCCGCTGCAACTGGCGCAACTGGGCTACCATCGACCGGAGAAATGGACCGCGCTGCTGACCACTGACGTTCCCATCCCTGAAGAGATCCCCGGCGAGACCCCGGAGGCGAAGCAGGCCAATTACGCGAAATACCTCGCGGCGAAAGTGCGGGTGAGCTATCCGACGGCGTCGGTCGCGCAGATGATCAAGAGCGGAGATCTGCCGTTGCCAGGCGCGAAGCCCGGCGTCTCAGATCAGGCGCATGCCTTTTTGACCGAACACCAGGATTTCGAGATCGGAGCGCAGCCGATCCAACAGTACATCGCTCAAAAAAAACTACAGACCCCCGAACTGCAGGTCTCCAATGAGATTGTGAAGCAGGTGAAGCGCGTGCAGCGCCTCTATCAGATCACGACGAGCGACCAGGCGATGATCGGCCTCATGAAACGCGGGATCGATGCTGCTCAGCATGTCGTACGCTATGACCGGGATACTTTTGTCCAGTCGTTCGCGGAGGACCTGGGCGGGGCCGACAACGCCGCGCAGGCCTACGACAAGTCGGCGCAGATACATAACGCAGTACTTAATGTCGCCATCAGTTATCTGACCGCCAGGAATGGGGTCGGTCTCGGCGCGCAGCCGTTGATGGTCGCCCAGCAGGCCTCCGGCGCCGCGAGGCAGATACTTCAACCGGCGCCCAAAGGATCGATCGCGGAAATCTCGGCATTGGCAGATGTGATCGCGTACCCCACGCTCGAAGGACTCTTCGGTGAGATGGACTTCTGCGCTTGCGATCATTGCCGCTCGATCCTCAGCCCGGCCGCTTACCTGGTCGATCTATTACTTTTCATGGGCTCCGACGAGCAAGCATGGGCGAACTTCCTGACCAACTGGAGATCGAACCATGCCGGCGCGCCATATCCGTTCCCGAATCAAGCCGCATGGACCGCTTACCAGAACGATTGGAACGCCGCGCATCCGGGCCAGCCGATTCCAAACACGGAGATGGCGCCGTTAGATGTTCTTCTCTCCCGCCGCCCGGACATTCAACACCTACCGCTGACCTGTGAGAACACGAACACGGCGCTGCCATATATCGACGTAGTCAACGAGACGCTCGAATATTTCGTCGCCAACAGCGTCCAGCAACTCTCACTGAATGGTTATGCCGGTCACGACACCGGCGCCGCCGATTCGGCGGACTTGATGGCGAGCCCTCAGTTCGTCATGGATTCAGCCTACGCTGAGCTGAAGAGTGAACGCTTCCCCTCGCCGCTGCCGTTCCACCAGCCACTGGAACGCCTGCGCCGCTATTTCGACAAGTTCGAAGTCCCACTGCCGCTGGCGATGGAGCGACTCCGCAAGAGCGACGATCTGGAGCGCGGCGCGAATCCTTACGGCTGGCGCGATATTCTGATGGAGGAACTGCGGCTCTCTCGCGACGAATACGAGATTCTGACCGTCTCCAACGCGGTCCCGTTGCGGCGGATGTACGGGTTCCCCAATGGGACGACGGACGCCGCCGTGATCGCCGCCCTCTCGAACGCGAAGCAGTTCGCGCGCCGGGTCGGGATCACATATGACGAGATCGTCGCGATACTCAAGACCAGTTTCGTAAATCCGAACAGCTACCTGATTCCTAAGCTGGAACGTCTGGGGGTTCCGTTCGCCACCCTCAAGGCCCTCAAGGACGGCGCGATCACCGACGCCGCCTTCGACGCGTTGCTGCCGCAAGGAGCGGCCGCTCCAGACCCGGCGGCCTATGGAGGCGATATCAAAGCGTGGGTAAAGAACAACGCCAACTTCTCCCGTATTATGGGATTGATTACCCTGGCCGACCCGACGGGCAACCTCGACCCATGCAGTTTCGATAACCTGGAGTTTCGCTATTCGAAGCCGATGACCGGCGCCGGCGATACATCCACCCGGCTTGGAGCAGTCGAATTTGTCCGCCTGCTGCGCTTCATTCGTCTGTGGAAAAAAACGGCGTGGACAATAGAGCAGACCGACACGGCGATTTGCTCGCTCTACCGGGAGGACATGTCGCCGCTCGGCGCGGAGGACATAGACACGGTCGCCGAACTGGACGCCGGTTTCAGCGCTCTGCTGCCACGCCTCGGGATCGTTATCCGCGTCATGAGCGCGCTGAATCTGACGCCGAATCGCGACCTGTTGCAATTGTTGGCGTGCTGGTCGGAGATCGGCACGCACGGTGATGGCGTGCTCTACCGGCAGATGTTTCTGAATCCGGCGACCCTGAAGCAGGACGCCGTCTTCGCCGATAACGGCTACGGCGAATTTCTGGTTAACGAGACCATCAAATTGGCCGATCATGCCGAGGCGCTGCGATCGGCGTTCAACCTGACCGGCGACGAGTATGGTCAGATCGTCGACGCGCTCGGCTACGAAGCAAACACGCCGCTGACTATTCCCAAGCTCAGCGCGATCTTCCGTAGAGCTTACCTGGCGCGCAAATTGAAAATAAGCGTTCGGGAGTTGCTACTGCTGACTTCGCTCACCGAGATGGATCCGTTCGCCTCGCCCGACCCGACAGCCCCCGTGATCCTGCGGCTCATCACTCTGTTGCAATCGCTGAAGGAGAGATCGCTCAAGACCTCGGCCGCGCTCTACCTGATCTGGAACTATGATCTGAGCGGCAAGTCGGCTCCAGATCCGGCCCAGACGACCGAATTCGCCCGGACCTTGCGCGGTGACTTTGTAGCTATTGAAGACCAGTTCGCCGCTACCGAAGACCCCGGTGGCGACATCGTCCGCGCGCGGATGACGCTGGTATACGGGCAAGAGGCTGCCGATGCCTTCTTGGCGCTCCTCGACGATACGTTGATCATTGACGTGGTCTACACTCATTCAGCGCCCGCGCTAGAAGCCGCGATCACCTCTGCCGACTCCAGAATCTCCTATGATGATTTCAGGCACAGGTTATTGCACTCAGGCCTTCTGACTGAGGCGATGCGGACCTCATTGAAGAATGTCACGGGTGTAAGCATAGGTTTCAAAAATGCGGTGGACGAACTCTTTGCTCGAAGCGAAGACATCAAAGGCTCGTTCTTCGCCAGATACCCGGAACTTAAGCCGCTCTACGACGCATATCTTGCCTCCACCGACCCGGTGGACCAGAAGCGCAAGGCGCTCCTTGCGGCATTCCGGCCCGAACTCTCCCGGCGGCGCAAGCGCCAGCAGGCCTTGCAGCGGCTCAGCGCGGCGGCTGGGATAGATCTGGCCTCCGCAAAAACCCTTATAGACCCCGATACCGCTCCCTATCCGCTCTGGGCAGTAACCCAACCCGAGGGGCCCGCGTTGAACGATGTTCTCAAGCTGGAGGTGGCGGGCATCACAGCGACTTTCTACTACCGGGACACGGCGACCGGTTTCGCTGACAGGATTGATTTGGCCGCAAACCTGAATTACGCCAGCGGGAGCAGCAATTCATTACCAATGAATCCGAAGCCAGGCGGAGCCATCTCCGGCATTTGGAGTGGGAAAATAGAGATACCAGAGACAGGGTTCTACAATTTCGTGATTGAGACGGAGACGGGGGCGACAGTGTCGTTGAAACTTGGCGGACAGCCGCGCCCGCTGACGCGGAACGGCAATGTCTATCGCAACACCGATCCTTTGGAATTGGAGGCCGGAACACTCTATGACTTCGAGCTTAAGGTCGAGAAAATCAGAGCCAGGCTGAGCGTCAAATGGGAAACCCCGAAACGGTCGCGAGAGGTGATTCCCGCCCGCTATCTCTATTTCCCGTGGCTCCTCACGCTCTTCACCACAGTGTATACTCGCTTCTTGAAAGCCGTGTCGCTCGCGGCGGGCCTCGGTCTGACTGCCAACGAAATAGCGCATTTCGCCACGGACCCTGATTATGAGGGATGGCTAGGCCTCCTACGGATCGACGCCCCTGCCTTCGGCGCGGTTGGGCTGCTCAAGCCGCTGCGAGCTCTGCTGGATTACGCTCGCATCAAGTCCGAGGTAGCGCCGGACGACGAGTCACTCCTGACAATCCTGAAAGACCCCGTCGCGGCTACGGCGAATGCGGAGGGCTTATTCTTTAAGCTGATCCGCTCGGACAAGACATCGCTCGACAGCCTGCTTGCGCATTTCGGCGGCAGCGCCGCGGACCTCGCCCATTTCGACCTGTTCCGCCGCGTCTATGGCGCATTCGAACTGATTCGGGGGATAGGGATTTCGGCGAATGCGCTGACCAGGGCGACGACGAACGAGCCGACCGGCGACACGTTGCGCGATTTACAGGCTGCTCTGCGCGCGCGCTATGACGCCGCCACCTGGCGGGATGTGATTCAACCGATTAACGACGCGATGCGCGGATTGCAGCGTAACGCGCTGGTGGCCTACATCCTCCACCAGATGCGCTCCAATCCGGATACATCGCACATCGACACGGCGGACAAACTGTTCGAGTACTTTTTGATGGACGTTCAGATGGAGCCCTGTATGCAGACCTCGCGCGTCCGTCACGCCCTCTCGTCGGTACAACTGTTCATCGAACGCAGCCTGATGAACCTCGAGCCCCGCGTGTCCCCGGCGTCCATTAATGCCAAACAGTGGGAATGGATGAAGCGGTACAGAGTCTGGGAGGCTAACCGCAAAGTCTTTCTCTTCCCTGAGAACTGGCTGGAGCCCGAATTGCGGGACGACAAATCACCCTTCTTCAAAGAGATCGAGAGCGAACTGCTGCAGAGCGACATCACCGAAGACGCCGCTGCTACTGCGCTCTTGAACTACCTGTCGAAGTTGGAGGAGGTGGCAAAACTGGAGCCTTGCGGCATCTACCATACCCCTGCCAACTTGGTTCAAAGGACAGGTGAAATTGACCACGTAATTGCGCGCACCGCCGGCGCGCATCGCAAATACTATTACCGCCGTTATGAGTACGGCTACTGGACGCCCTGGGAGCAGATCAAGTTAGACATCGAGGACAATCCGGTCGCGCCAGTTGTCTGGAATGGGCGCCTGCTGCTCTTCTGGTTGAGAATTTTGAAACAGGCGCCGCCAGACCTGCGGAACCCTTTCAACAGGGCTGGCCTGCTGACGTCGCTTACCACTAATGACATCAATCTCGATCCACCTAAGGCGGCCGCGCAAGCGGTTCTTTGTTGGAGCGAGTATTACAATGGTAAGTGGCAACCGACTAAGACCTCGGATGTTGACCACCCGGCCGGACTCGGCTCGTTCGCGCCTGCGGCCTTCAGCCGCGCCGGGATGTATCTATCGGCTTTTGAGGAAGGGGATAGCTTACAGTTAGGACTTGGATCAACGGGCAGTCCCGCATTCCTGCTCTACAATACGAACAGCGCGCCCGAGGGGTCCTTCTTTACGCATCCTGACCCAAATCGTTCTGTGAAGCTGGTCATCAATCCGTCGATCGTTCCAGGGGGGAGCATCGAATGGTTGCTAATCAGTTACTTTTTCGAGGATCGCGGCGTTCCGCCATTGCTGCGTATAGTTCTGACGCCTAACACCAACTTTAACATCATCGTGCCGGACTATAACAACCAGCCACAGAATGTCTGGGACGCCCCGTTCTTTTTCGCAGACAGCCGCCATGTCTTCCTGGTCAGGACGACGGAAGACCCGGTTTTGATCGGCGCCTTCTCCGACTATCGCAGCGGAGTCAATTTCAGATCCCCGGAGTTGGTGAATATTCCACCCCTGGTTCTTCCGGCTGACCATCTCCCCACAGGTATCGGCGTCAACGGCAGCGCAATGTCCGGCGACAAACAGATATGGCCGTCCGGCGCAATCGCCGGAATTGAGGCCAGGACCAAGATCTAAAGAAACGAAAGAAGGGAATAATGGCAAACTTGAAAGTTGTTGTCGGCTTCCATGACGCCCTGGAGGCGTCGCAGGCGGAGGCGGCCCCGATTGGAAATACAGACACGAAGTTCAACTATACATTTGAGAATTTCTTCCACCCGTTCGTCGGCGAACTAATCTCAAAACTGAATCGAGATTCGCTATCGGGAATGTTAGACGCCAAGTGGCAGGAAGGCTTGAAGCAGCCATTTTTCGAAGCGCTCTACCATCCGGCAAATAACGAACTTGTTCAGGTCGAATCTTTTCTCAAGGAGATAGATGTCGATGAGCACAGGGCGTATGCGAACTACAATTGGGAACTCTTCTTCCACATCCCGCTGACCATCGCCGTGCATTTGAGCAAGAGCCAGCGGTTCGCGGAGGCCCAGCGGTGGTTCCACTATATCTTCGACCCTACTTCCAATGATCTGAACGTCGACCCGCCGTTTCGCTTCTGGAAATTCCTCGCCTTTCGCAAAGAGGGAGATAGTAAACAGATCGATGAGATCATTCGGCTCCTGAGTATCCCACGCGCGAATCTGACGCCCGAAGACCAGTTACGACAGGACGACATACTGAATGGCTACGACGCGATCCGCAACAAGCCTTTCCAACCCCATGCCGTCGCGCGGACGCGACATCTGGCCTATCAATACTCAGTGGTCATGAAATATCTCGACAACCTCATCGCCTGGGGCGACCACCTGTTCCAGCAGGACACGATCGAGTCGATCAATGAAGCGACCCAACGCTATGTGCTCGCCGCCAACCTGCTGGGGCCGCGTCCGCAGCGGGTCCCGTCGCGCGGAATGGCGCGGCCCAAAACTTTCGCTCAGCTCAAGCAGGCCGGGCTCGGCCCGATCGGCAACGCGTTAGTGGAGTTGGAAGGGCAATTCCCGTTCAATCTCGCGGCTCCGAATTCGGGCGCGCCGGGCGGCGGCGCAGGCGATGCCAGCGCAGTCTTCGGCATCGGGCGCACGCTCTATTTTTGCATACCGCGCAACGACAAAATGTTGGGCTATTGGGATCTGGTGGCCGACCGGCTCTTCAAGATTCGCAACTGCATGAATATCGCGGGCGTCGTTCGTCCACTGGCGCTCTTCGACCCGCCGATTGACCCGGGCATGCTGGTTAAAGCGGCGGCGGCGGGGATAGACGTCAGCAACATTGTCAACGGCCTCAACCAGCCCGTCGGTCCCGTCCGATGCCTGATCTTGATTCAGAAAGCCCTGGAACTCTGCAACGAAGTGCGTAGCCTCGGCGGCGCGCTGCTTTCAGCTATAGAGAAGGGCGACGCCGAGCGACTGACGCTGATCCGCCAGCGTCATGAGATTCAAATTCAACAGATGGCCCAGGATGTGCGCTTCCTGCAATGGCAATCGGCGCGGGAGGCGACCCAATCTCTGCTCACGAGCCGCGCTACAGCTCTGGAGCGGCTTCGCTACTACCAGCGCCTGCTTGGTCTCCCGGCAGATCAGAACGCGCCGGACGTCCTGACGCTCGATCACAGTGAACTGACCGAAGAGAACTTCGACGAGGCTTATGACGCGTTGGTCAAGCAGTACGACAAGCCGCTGACGCTGCAGCAGTTTCCCGAGTTGAAGTTAGCTGGTGATTCGTCACCTAACCAACAGGCCGGCGCGTCGGGCAATGGAAAATTGTATCTGAATGCGAATGAGGATGCCGAGCTCAATTCGCACATGCCGAACGCCAGGGACTACCGTTTGTATGCGTCGTCCGCCGACATACTCGCATCTGTGCTTGTATTCATTCCTACTTTCAATACTCATCTGCATTTTTGGGGGCTAGGGGCTTCTGCTAAGGTGGGCGGGGGAAGCACTCTTTCCGAGGCGAGCAAGATTGGCGCTGAAATCGCACGGACATATGCCAGCTGGCAGCAAGATCAAGCTGGCATGACAGCGCGAACGGCAGGATATGAGCGCCGCGCCGATGAGTGGCTGCTGCAATATAACCTCGCCGCGCATGAACTGATGCAGATCGGGCGGCAGATCTTGACCTCGCTCATCGCCGAGCAGGTCGCCTACCATGAATATCTGAGCATTCAGCGGCAGATCGCGAACTCGCAGGAGGTCGATCAATTCCTTCACGACAAGTTCACCAACGAGGAGCTCCATCTTTGGATGCAGGGCGAGATTTCGCGGCTTTACTATGAATATTACCGCTTCGCGTTCGACACCGCGCGCAGGGCGGAGCGGACGATGAAACAGGAGTTGATGCGTCCCGAACTAGACTCTCAGGACTTCGTGAAGTTCAACTACTGGGACGGCGGCCACAAGGGGCTGCTCTCAGGCGAAGCTCTCCATCTGGATCTCAAGCGAATGGAGATAGCCTATTACGACAATAACAGACGCGAGTTGGAGCTGACGCGCCATGTCTCTCTGCGCCAACTCGACCCGCTGGCCCTGCTCACACTGAAGGCGACCGGCAGTTGTACTGTGACGACTCCCGAATGGCTTTACGATCTCGATTGCCCCGGCCACTACATGCGCCGCATCAAGAACGTAGCTCTCTCGGTCCCGTGCGTCATCGGCCCGTATACGAGCGTCAACTGCACCCTGTCGCTTCTGAAGAGCAGCCTGCGCAGATCTCCGATCGCGGGCGATGACTATCTGCGGCAAGGTTCGGAGGACGACCGCTTCGTGGACTATATCGGAGCGGCGCAGTCCATCGTTACGAGTAGCGCCAACAACGACAGCGGGATGTTCGAGACCAACCTGCACGACGAGCGATTCCTGCCCTTCGAAGGCGCGGGCGCCGAGAGCACATGGAAGTTGGAGCTTCCCAAACCACAGGACTATCCGGCCTTCGATTACGCGACGATCTCGGACGTCATCCTGCACATCCGCTACACTGCGCGTCAGGGCGTGGACCCCGGCAAGGTGAGAACGGCGTTGGACGACATGCTCAGACGAGCGAGCCAATCCAATCTCGCGCTGCTCTTCAGTCTGCGGCATGACTTTCCGACCGAATGGTCGGCTTTCGTAAATGGCGAGGGCGACTTCAGCGCCACGATTCGCAAAGACTACTTTCCCTATTTCACACAAGGCAAGCCGATCACAGTCGTTGGAATCGAACTCTACGGGCAGGACGTCACAAAACACCATGCGACAGGCGACCCCGACGCGGCGACGGCCGGCCTGGCCGGACAGGCTCAATTTAACTTCAGCGCCGGGCCGGATGCGGCGGGGCCCAATCAGATTCTGACGCGCACTGCAGGCGCGCAGGTCTTTCTGATAGTTCACTACTCGCTTTGAGTGGATATTACATACATACGTTTCCTCCTCGCGGGGGCCTTTCTCACGGCGGCGCCTTTTTTGATGATATGAAGCCAGCCTCCCTCCGCGGCTCCATCAGGTAAAATTGATGGAGTAAAGGAAAAAAGACCGCAGGAAGGAGGCATCGTGTTGACATATTGTGGCGTTGATTTTCACTCCCGGCAACAGAAAGTAG
>WNGA01003715.1_pt1 | contig 35147 bp, 28 predicted proteins | sample 5400061 | NCBI WGS metagenome assembly WNGA01 (sample SAMN13153366, study PRJNA577476) | soil metagenome | isolation source: 100 cm soil or saprolite under grassland replicate 2 | place: USA:California | collected 2016-06-15
TCCGGCGAATCGGATCGGTGAAAGCAATAAGCGGGGGCGTGCATTCGGGGCCGATTGATGTTAAGAACTCAGATGTGTTCCGCCTCGTTCCTTACCTTTCGATGCCCGCTGAGTTTCGTGCTTACGACCCACAGGTCGTCGAGGTCGCACGCTTTCTCGGTAGCGCCATCCAAGGCGTCGAGCCGCTGCTGCGGGTCGAGCATGTGGGGAGCACTTCGGTACCAGGTTGTGGCGGGAAGGGAATCATTGATTTGATGGTTCTGCATCCGGAAGGTTTGCTCGCTCGTGCCAGGACAGTCCTGGACGATTCAGGGTTTCAGAAACAGAGCGGGCGAGAGCTGTTTCCGGAGAGCCGGCCCATGCGCGTAGGTCGTGTTGAACACGCTGGCCGCTCATTTCAGATTCACGCCCACGTCATCGCACTCGGTTCGGATGAACACCGGGAATTGATCTGCTTTAGAGAGGCGCTTCGCGCCAGCTCTGAGCTGCGTCACCGCTACGAGGAACGGAAGCGCGCAATTCTCGCAATGGGCATTGAAGATTCAATCGATTACTGCAAGGCGAAGGGATCGTTCATCACCGATGTGCTCAAGGAGGCTCTGAAATAATTGCTGTTTGGCGAAGAAGAATGAGCCTCGTGACCAATCCGAATCCGCGTTTTCCGGAGAGATTGACCGACGCAACGTTGATGCGGCGGAAATGAAGCGCATCGCTCGGAGCAAAACAGGAACGTCACCGGCGGCCTGTCACCGCCGATGCGCGGATGGAACGGCTCCAAGCTTTGTTTCGATTCCGGGGTTTCCGGGGGTCAAACGGCGGGCGGCCACTGGAGCTACTGCGCGGTCCAACCGCCGTCGATCAGAAAATCGGTGCCGGTGATGTAGCCGGCTTCTTCGGAGCAGAGATAGACGGCCAGTTGACCGACTTCCTCCGGTTGACCCCAGCGGCCGAGCGGAATTTTGGAGATGAATTGCTGGTTTAATTCGGGGTTTTGGAGGATCGGCGCGTTCAGTTCGGTGGCAAATGGACCGGGGCTGATGCCGTTGACGGTAATTTTCTCCGGAGCGAGTTCCAACGCCAGCGCCCGAGTGAAGCCGAGCAATGCGGTTTTGCTGGTGCAGTACGCCGTCCGTCCACTGAGCGCGACGTGGCTCATGATGGAAGTCAGGTTGATAACGCGGCCGTAACCCTGGCCTTTCATGTGAGGAACGAACGAGCGGCAGAGGAGAAACACGCTGGTGACATTGGTGTCCATCACGTTCCGCCACTCGTCGAGCGTGAAGTCGGTAACCGGCTTGCGCAGGTTGATGCCGGCGTTGTTGATCAGAATTTGCACCTTGCCAAATTTTTCCACGATGGCCTGTTCCGCCCGGCGGACCTGTTGTTCGTCGGTCACATCGGCCGGGAACACTTCGGCGTCGGTTTCCCGCCGGCGAACGGCGGCGGCGGTGTCGTTCAACTGTTCGAGGTTGCGTGAGACCAGCGCGAGTCTGGCGCCGGCGTCGGCCAGCGCGAGCGCCATGGCTTTGCCGAGTCCCCTACTGGCGCCGGTGATCAGCGCCACTTTTCCCTGGAGTTTTTTCTGGTTCATATTGCTCGTTTATAACGACAGCCCTTCCTTTCGCAAAGCACACTCTTGATCGCGCCTACCCGTTACACCCACCTTGACCCGGCCGGGGCGAGCCAGCAAGATTTGCCGAATTTATGTCTTTCAAATCCGCCGTTCGTTTGGTCGCAATGTTGGGGCTGTTCCTTTGCGGTGTTTGGAGCGTTCGACCGGCGCCCTTCGTGCTCGATACAAATCTTCAAATCCGCCTTCTCCTGAACTCCACGGGCGGCGGGGCGAACTCGGTTCGCATCGTGAAGGACCCGCGAACCGAGCAGCTCTACTACCTGAAAATGAACGGGGATATCTACCGGGTCAATCTGATGCCCGGCAACGGGACTTCCACGAGCAACAAAGTTTACGGCGCCGCCGATCACGGTATTGCCGACAGTGCGCAAGGCATGGCCATCGGGCCGGACGGGACCATTTACATCGTTGGCAACACGACAACCAACAGCGGCAACAGCACGTTCGCGCGCATCATGAAAGGGGTGCCGGACGGCGGAGGCGGGCGCACCTGGTCATTGCTCGCGAAAACGGAGCCCTATCCGCGCAGCCTGACGGCGTTCGACCATGTCTTCAACGGCATGGTGGTGAGCCCCGACGGCAATGACATTTACGTCAACAGCGGCTCGCGCACCGACCATGGGGAGGTGCAGTCTGTCGGCGGCCTTTATCCTGGCGCGCGCGAGGTGGCGTTGACGGCGAAAATTTTTCGGCTGCCGGCCGGCGGCTCCAATTTGCTTTTGGCGAACGACATCACCGCGCTGCGGAGCGCGGGATATGTTTTTGCGGAGGGGACGCGCAACTCGTTTGACCTCGCTTTTGCGCCGAACGGCGACTTGTTCGCCACCGAAAACGGACCGGACCGGGATATGTCGGAGGAATTGAACTGGCTGCGGCCGGGTCTGCACTACGGCTTTCCGTGGCGCATCGGCGGGGCAGATAATCCACAGCAATTCCCTGACTACGATCCGGGAACTGATCGGCTGCTCGACCCGCGGTTTATTGCCGTCCAGAGCGGCTTTTATCAAAACGACCCGACGTTTCCACCGCCGCCGCCGAATTTCGCCGAGCCGGTGATCAATCTCGGGCCGGACGCCGACAGTTATCGCGACCCGGCGGATGGATCGATCAAAGAAGCATCCGGACAGGGCCAGACGCTGAGCACCTTCACCGCGCACCGGTCACCGCTTGGCCTGGTTTTCGACACGGCGGGAGCGATGGCGCCACCTTACCGCAATCACGGGTTCATGCTGAGCTGGACGCCAGGCGATTCCAACGGCACGAGTGTTCCCGGACCATTCAAGGACCCCAGCGAGGACATGGTTGATCTCGATTTGACCAGGCTGGAGAACACGAATTATCAGGCGCGTGTCACACGAATAATCGGCGGATTTTCCAATCCGATCGATGCCGAGATCATCAGCAACAAGGTTTACGTCATCGAATACGGCGGCAACCAGGGCATTTGGGAAATCACCTTTCCGCCAGCGCCGACACCCTTCACTCTCGATGCGGTGGGGTGGCAGGCGGACGGTTCATTCGGCCTCCGACTGAGCGGTGCGGCGGGTCAGAATTACGAAATCAGAGCTTCCACCGATCTGTCGAATTGGTTTTCCCTCACCAATCTGGTGGCCACGAACAGCGCCTCTGAGTTTATGGATCCGGCGGCTGCGGATTATCCGCACCGATATTATCGCGCCGTGCAACCGTAGCGGCGATTTCATGAGCCGACTCAGGTGAAAACCAACGCGGACGGCGCGGACGAGTTGTTCCTGATTTGCAAAATCCCGTCGCGGCCGGGTTTGTCCTTGTGTAGGAGCGGCTCTCTGTTAGTAAAGGCGGCGCGTGGGCGAACAGAAAAAGCTGGGCATTCTCGGATCGGGCAAAGGTTCGAACCTGGTGGCCATTGCCGAGGCGTGTCGGGCGGGAGTGGTTCCCGCGGCCGTGGCGATTGTGATCAGCGATGTGGCCGAGGCAGGGATTCTGGCCCGGGGAGCGCGTGGATTTGGTTGTGCTGGCCGGGTTCATGCGGATACTGAAAGGTGATTTTCTCCGTGCTTTTGCCCAGCGAGTGGTCAACATTCACCCTGCTTTGCTGCCGTCGTTTCCCGGTCTGGAAGCCTGGAGACAGGCGTTGGATTACGGCGTCAAGTTCACCGGATGCACGGTCCATTACGTGGATCAGGGCGTGGACACCGGGCCGATCATTGCGCAGCAAACGGTGCCGGTGCGGGACGGCGATACACCCGCCACGCTGCACGAACGGATTCAGGAGGCGGAACGGGAACTGTATCCGGCGGCGCTCGCCGCGGTGTTGCGCGGAGAAGTCCTGGCGCAGGGACGACGGACCGTTCGCCGTCGGGAGTCATGAAAAAGCGGAAGAAAAAGATTTCGCTGCCACGACGGGCCTGGGCGATCAATCCCGTCACGCGGGTGAAGAAATCAGCGAAGTTGTATTCGCGCCGGCGCGCAAAGCGGAATTCATCGCATGAACAAGAGTGAAACCGTTTTAAAACTCGGATTGCCGAAGGGCAGTCTGGAACAGGCCACCATCGAAAAGATGGGCAAGGCCGGCTTTAACATTTCCGTCAGCAGCCGCTCGTATGTTCCCTACGTGGATGACGAGGAACTGGAGATCCGGTTGATCCGGGCGCAGGAGGTGAGCCGTTACGTCGAGCACGGCTACCTGGATTGCGGTATCACCGGTTACGACTGGATCCAGGAGAACGGCTCGGACGTGCATGAAGTCGGCGAGTTTCTGTTCAGCAAAGCGACGCGGCAGCCGGCGCGGTGGGTGTTGGCGGTGCCGGAGGATTCGCCGATCCACTCGGTCAAGGACCTGAACGGCAAACGCATCGCCACCGAGGTCGTCAACCTGACCCGGAAGTATCTGCGGCAACAGGGTGTCAAGGCGGACGTGGAATTCTCCTGGGGCGCCACCGAGGTGAAAGCGCACGAACTGGTGGACGCGATCGTGGAAATCACCGAGACCGGTTCTTCGCTGCGTGCGAACAAGCTGCGCATCGTGGACACGCTGCTGGTTTCGACGCCGCGCTTGATCGCCAATCACGCGGCATGGAAGGAGAAATGGAAACGGGAAAAGATCGAGACGCTGGCGATGCTGCTGAAGGGCGCGTTGGAGGCGGAAACGAAGGTCGGTTTGAAAATGAACATCGAGGAAAAGAACCTGGCCCTGTTGCTGGAAAGGTTGCCGGCCTTGCGCAACCCGACCATCTCGCACCTGAGCCTGGCGGGCTGGGTGGCGGTGGAGACGATCATTGACGAACACGTCGTCCGCGAGCTGATCCCGCAATTGAAAGCGGCCGGCGCGGAGGGCATCATTGAGTATCCGCTGAACAAAGTGGTGTATTGATCCCGGAGTGATGCGCTTGACGCGCGGGCGCCCTTTGAACACACTCGTCGCGCCGGACGTGGGAAACCGGGACACTTTGAATCACGTGGTTGGCTGAAAACCAACAGAAATTATGGGATCACTAAAAAAACGTCGAAAAGCCAAAATCAACAAACACAAACGACGCAAGAAGCTGCGCCTGCATCGCCACAAGAAGCGCACCTGGCAGCAGTAAGTTGCCGCCGCGCCAAAGCAGTGCTACCAGTTTACACGAGGCCAGTCCCGCTCCGGCGGGACTGCGCGTTTGTAGTGGCGAAGTCTTGAGAGTCAATGAATCGTGAGCTTCATCGGGCGGCCGTGCTGGCGCTGCTGGCCGGGGCGCTGTTGAGCGGCTGCGCGACCGGGCCGCCGGCGGAGGAGCATTCCGGCCGGCCGGGTGGAAAGGGGATAAAAGCGGCGAAATCCGCCGGCGAGACGAGCGAGGAATCGCTAGAACGCCGCGTGCGGGCCATCGCGCATTTTGCCGCCGGAATCAGCGCCGAATTGAACGATGACGACACCATGGCGCTGGAACATTATCTCAAGTCCGCGGCGGCCGATCCAGGCCACGAGGTGCTTATTATCGAGTTGGCGCGCCGTTTTTTGCAGAACCGGCAGGCGGACAAAGCGGTTGATTTGCTGACCAAAGCAACGGCCTCGCCTCGCGCCTCGGGAACGCTGTTCGCCTGGCTGGGCCGGGCCTGTGCCGAGGCGGGAAGGACCGACCAGGCCATCAAAGCGGATCTCGCCGCGATCGGCAAATCTCCGGACCTGCTGATGGGTTACCGGAATTTATATGCGATCCATCAGGAAAACCGTCAACCGGGCGAGGCGCTCAAAGTGTTGGATGATGCCGCCGGCCGGTCGTCAGATGACCCGGAATTCTGGGTCGAATTGGCCGGGCTTTACGCCAACTACAGCCAGCTTCATCCGGAGGAAAGCCCGACGGTCAAACCGAAGGTCCTCGCCGCGCTGGGCCGTGGCGCGGAGCTCAAGCCGCAAAACCTGATGCTGATTCAAAAACTTGCCGAGGGATATAAGTTGATGAACGAGTTTTCCAAGGCCGAGGGATATTACCTGGAGTTGCTGGATCGTTTTCCCGCGCTGCCCGGCACGCGCGAGAACCTCGCGGACATCTACCTGCGCACGGGGAGAAAGGACAAAGCGCAGGAACAGTTGAAGGAGATATCGCGCGACAACCCGCGCAACGAGCAGGCCTATTTTTTCCTCGGCAACATCGCCTATCAGGAGAAGCGGTTTTCCGATGCCGCCGAGTATTTCGAACAGGCGCTGAGGCTCCGGCCGGAGTTTGAGCCGGTCTATTACCGGCTGGCCGAGTTGAAAATCAATTTGAACAAGCCCGGCGACGCGCTCGGTCTGTTGGAAAAGGCGCGGGCGCGGTTCAAACCGAATTTCGTGCTGGAGTTTCTCAGCGGCGCGGCGCATGCGCGCGCCAAAGAGTACGGCGAGGCGGTCAAACATTTCATGGAAGCCGAAGTCATCGCGAAGGCCAGCGAACCGGACAGCCTGACTTATTTGTTTTATTTTCAGTACGGCTCGACGCTCGAACGCAACGGCGACTTCGCGGAGGCCGAGAAGTATTTCCGCAGGTGCCTCGAGCTGTCGCCGAACTTCGCCGAAGCGATGAATTACCTCGGCTACATGTGGGCCGACCGCGGTGAAAAACTCGACGACGCGAAAAAGCTGATCGAAAAGGCCGTGGAACTGGAGCCGAAAAACGCGGCTTACCTCGACAGCATGGGCTGGGTGCTGTTCAAGCTGAAGCAGCCGCGCCAGGCGCTGGACTGGCTGCAAAAGGCCGTTCAACAATCCAGAGAACCGGACCCGACGTTGTACGACCACCTGGGAGATATTTACGCCGGGTTGAAGGAATTTGACAAAGCGCAGGAGGCCTGGCGCAAGTCAATTGAGCTGGAGCCGAACGATGAGATCAAAAAGAAGCTCCGGCCCACTTCCGCCGCGCCCGGGCCCTCGGAGTGAGACATGGACCCCCTCTTTAAAAAGCATTACACCCGCGACGAAGCGCGGGCGTTGCTGCCGCAGATTCGCCAATGGTTGAAAAGCCTTTCGCAGTTGCGGCAGCAGCTCGACAAGCACGACCGGCGACTCGCCGGCTTGCTCTCCGCCGGCCACGATGCGGGCGGCAGTACCGTCAATCAACGGGTCAGAACGCTGGCCGACATTACGGCGACGCTGGGTGAATTTCAGAAGCGGGAGATTCAAATCAAGGACCTCGATCGCGGCCTGATCGATTTTCCGGCCATCCGCGGGGGCAAAGAAGTGTTTCTCTGCTGGGAACAGGACGAAGAGGACATCGAGTTCTGGCACGATTTGCAATCGGGTTACGCCGGACGGGAACGGCTTTGAATGAGAGGTTTCGTTCAATAACACCAACTCCGGTAAATCTCGTAAACATCCACGCGGCCGCCGGGGAAATAAAAATTCGTCGGCAGGGAAAACGTGCGCGCAGCGCGGTTGTAGGTAAGTGTCACCGGCGCGGCCGGCGAGTTCGGGTCGTAGGTCGCGAATCGGATTTCGGGTCCGGTCTCGATGCAATCAAACAGCAGCACCGCGTGGTTGATGGTCAGGCTCGGAAAGCGCACCAGATGAACGACCGGCGGCCGGTTCTGTTTCAAATCATTCACCAATTCCTCCGCGGTCTTTTCCTGATGACGCCGGGTGAACGGCCAGATCATCCGCCAGTGGCCGTGTTGAAAATAACTTTGCCAGGCGCCACCGCACTCTGCTTTCAACAGCTTTTCCTGCGCCACGCTGAACTCCCGGAGGTTCGCGTAGCCGGGTATGACGATCTTTTCGTCGTCGGGCAGGTTGCGGTGCGGGTTCGTTGAAGCGACTTTGCGAATCAAACGCCGGTACGTTTTCACGTCGGCCGCGGGCCGGCCCGGATCGAACCGCGCGCGCGTGAAGAATTGCTTCGCCGCGCGGGCGACGACGAAGCAGTGGTGTGTGTAATCGGGTTTCGGCTCGCGCGGTTTGCTGGTCCATTTGCCCTGTTCGTCGAAGCGATATTCCCAGACCAATTGATTGGCGTAAGCAAAGGTGTCCTGTTCGAAATGGAACCGTCCCGCGCCCGGGACCGCGGGTGGCGAGGTTGTGCAGCCGATCAGAGTGAGCGCAAGGCAGGCCAGGAACGTGATGTTCCTTGCGACGGCGAAGCACGCAGGGAAGCGCCAGGCTTCAACCATCAAACGCAAATTTGGAAACACCCGGTTCCAAGCTCCAAACACCAAAGAAGCTCCAAATCCCGAGCTCCAGACCATCCGCTTCACTTCGGGCCCCTCCGATCGGGAATACCGCGGTCGTTGTTTCCTGGGGATTTGAAGTTTGAAGTTTTTCTGGAGTCTCAGACCTCCTGATCCCGAGGAAGTGACGTGAGACCGCTCCGTCAGTGCCGCGACCAACTTTTGTCCCACATGGGACAAAAGATTGTCACGCCTCGTGGGCCCGCCGCGACTCGAGCCGTCGCGCGCCCATTCGCAGGGTGGGTCTTCCGGTTCTGGAACTGGCATCCGCATTCGCGCTTGCGGCAAAAGCTAGCGTTGGGTTACCAAACTGACAATGCTTTACCAACGCTGGCGACAAATCGTGCGCGAAAACGGCGATGAACTGGCGCTGCGCGATTCGGTCGGCGGCCGGCAGTGGACGTTCCGGCAATTGGATGCCATCGCGGAAAGGGGGTCGAGCGAAAGCGGCGCGGTCGTTTACCCGCGCGGGATTTGCGCCGAATTCATTTTGCGGGTGCTGCGCGCCTGGAGGACCGGCCAGGCGGTCTGTCCGGTGGAAGCGGGACAAACCCGGCCGCAGTTTTCCCACGTGCCAGCCGGTTGCGTTCACTTGAAGACCACGTCGGCCACCAGCGGCGCGCCGAGAGTGATCGCGTTTACGGCCGAACAACTGATGGCCGACACGGACAACATCGTGGCGACGATGGGACTGCGGCGCGATGAGCCCAACCTGGGCGTCATTTCACTCGCGCATTCCTACGGATTCTCGAACCTGGTCAGCCCGCTGTTGTTGCACGGCATACCGCTCATACTCTCGGATTCCCCCTTGCCGGAAGCGGTGCGGCGGGCGGCGGCGGGGGCTGGGAGCCTCACGCTGCCCGCAGTGCCGGCGCTTTGGCGCGCATGGCACGAGGCGCAGGCCATTCCGCCGGGCGTGCGCCTGGCCATTTCCGCCGGCGCGCCATTGCCCTTGGCGCTGGAACAGGCGGTGTTCGAGGCGACGCGGATCAAGCTGCACAATTTTTACGGCGCGAGCGAATGCGGCGGCATCGCCTACGATGCTTCGACGCTTCCGCGCACCGACCCGACTTGCGCGGGGACGCCCCTGCGGAACGTGCAGGTCTCGGTGAACGCGGACGACTGTCTGGAAGTTCGCAGTCGCGCCGTGGGCGAAACTTATTGGCCGGATCCGCAACCGGATCTTGCTGCCGGCGTTTATCGCACGAGCGATCTTGCCGAGTTGAAAGACGGACAGGTGTTTTTACGCGGACGGGCGAGCGACATGATCAACGTGGCCGGACGCAAGGTCTCGCCCGAAACGATCGAGCGCGTTCTGTTGGCCCATCCCGAGGTGCGGGAATGCCTGGTGTTCGGCGCCCCGAGCCCGGAGGCCGAACGGAGCGAAATCGTTGTCGCCTGTCTGGCGGTGAAATCGCCTGTGACAGCGGAGGGGCTGAAACATTTTTTGCTTTCCCACCTGCCGGCCTGGCAGGTGCCGCGCGAGTGGGTGTTTGTGGAGTCGCTGCCGACGGGCTCTCGCGGTAAACTTTCGCGGGCGGAATGGCGGCGGAAGCATGCCCGAATGAGTCGATAATGTGGGGTAGCAATTGTCTTGATTTTTGCCTGAATAGGCGTTAGGAATCCGCGCAAATCACGTGCGGGAAACCTAGCAACCGTCTTTCTTTCCTATGAACTCATCCCAACTTTGTTTCAACGTCTGGATCGTGCTTTGGGGCCTGCTTTCGTCCGGCATTCGAAAAAAGTATGTTTGGGCGGTCCTGGTTTTGGCCGGTCTGGGCGGGATTCAACGCGCCAGCGGTCAATCGGACGACTTCGACGACGGCAACGACACGGGCTGGGTGCGCTTCGATCTCAATTCCGGCACAGGAGGACAACTGCCCGGCGCAAGCTACACGTTTCCCGATGACGGATTTGGAGGCAAAGCATATCACATCCTGACGCCGGCGCCGCCGGTACCAAACGCCGGTCCAGCGCGCGCGTTCAGCTATCGGACCAATGTTTACGACAACTTTTATGTGGCGGTGGACGTGGTCGGGTGGGACAACAGCCTCAACCAGGCCTTCGGATTTCTAATCCGGGCGAGCAATATCGCACTGGGCCAGACGACCGGATACGTTATGAATTACGACCCGAACCAGGGCGCGGGAGGACGCGGTCAGTTTCAGATCAATTCGATCACCAACGAGGCGCCCACAACGATCGCGGCGGCGAACATCTCCCTGGACCCGACGCACCGCTATCGATTTGTGATGACCGGCGTGGCCAGCACGTTGACCGCGAAGATTTATGACTTCCTGGATTTAACGACACCCCTGGTCACCATCAGCACGGAAGATTCGCAATTCCCTCAAGGGGTTCTCGGTGTGTTCGATTTCTCCCGTGTCAACGCGGCGAGTTATACAAATGCGATCACGGGAAAGGCCGACGTGACGTTCGACAATTATTACGCCTCCTCAACGGCGCCGCCATCGTCAATCCCTCCCGGCACGCCTCATCCCATTCCGGACATGCCGCACGTGGCGAGCCACGACCCGGCGCCGCGGGCGAATTTTTATTCGTACACCAACGGCATCAGTTTCACCGCGAAGACGCTGACGATGAATGCAATCAATACCAATGCCCTTAAGCTCTTCCTTAACGGCGCGGATGTTTCCTCGGGATTGGCGATGTCGGGCACGGCCAGCAACGCGATTTGATTGGCAAGCCAAGCGTTGATTATTTTGATCGTTCGACATCATTTGGGACCTATCGCACCCAGGATTCGGTGGACACGCAGGCGGGGTCGGTGGAAATCGAGAGCACATTGGGCGACCTGGCGCTCAACGACACCATTCGCCAAAAATACGCGGCGTTAGATTTGCAGGAATACGAAGTGGGCGGAACCGAAGGGGGCGAATGGTTGAACTACACGCGCAGCTTTTCGAACGGCAATTACCGGGTCTATTTGCGCGAGGCCAGTCGGGCGCCGCAGGCCGTCTCTCTCGACAAAGTCATCAGTGACCCGGCCCAGACCAACCAGACGACCACGGCGCTGGGGGTTTTCAATGTGCCCAGCACGGCGATGATCAGCAACTACCGTTACGTGTCCCTCACGGACACCAACGGAAGTCCCGCGGTGTTGAATTTGTCCGGCACCAACACGCTGCGGTTGACCCTGGGCGGGCCGCAAACCAACGTCACCCAGCAAACGATGGCGCTGAACTACTTGTTGTTCGTGCCGGTCCCTGCCACGGCGCCGGCGCCGACGTTGAGCCAGCCGGTCCGGAGCGGAAATGATCTCGTGTTTCTTTGCCAGACCACCAGCGGTTTCCTTTACACCGTGCAGTACAAGGATTCCCTTGATCAAACGAACTGGATGGATTCCGTCACGTTCACCGGCGACGGTTCGTCCAGGGCGGTCACCAACGCGGTCGTCGGCGCCAGCCGGTTTTTCCGTGTGAGCGTCCATTAGCGGCGGCGGCAGAAATATTTGAATCGCACCGGGCCCGACCAGAGCGGGCAAAACAATCCGCGTGGTGGGTCGATTCGAGCGGAATCGGCCGGGTCACCCTACAAATGGTGGGTGGTCTTCATGCTCTGGTTCGTCTGCTTTTTTAACTACGCCGACCGCCAGGCCCTGTCCGGGGTGGCTCCCAAACTGAAGGAGGAGTTCGGGTTCACGAATGATGACATCGGCCTTATTGGATCGGCATTTATGTGGGTTTATGCCGCCGCGGCGCCGCTGGCGGGATTCATCGGCGACCGGTTTCGTCGCAAGGACCTCATCCTCGGGGGCTGCCTGTTCTGGAGTTCCATCACCGTAACCACCGGTTGGTGCGGAAAGCTGTGGCAGTTCGTTTCGGTGCGCGCGCTGGAGGGGTTCGGCGAAACGTTTTATTTTCCGGCCTCGATGTCGCTGGTGAGCGACTACCACTCGGCGGCGACCCGGTCGCGCGCCATGTCGCTCCATCAATCCAGCGTTTATGCCGGGACGATCCTGGGCAGTTGGTTGGGCGCCTGGTTCGCCGCACGTCTGGGATGGCGCAGCGGGTTTTATTTTTTCGGCGCCGCGGGCGTGGTCGTTGCGCTGCTTCTGTTTTTTGTCCTGCGCGAACCGCAACGCGGACAGTCCGACCCGCCGGTTACGACTCCGGAACCGTCGCCCGGCATCGGCGTGGCGCTGCGGGACATCTTCCGAACGCCAACGGGGATTGCGCTGATGGCGGTGTTTGCCGGAGCGAACGCGGTTGCCGGCGTCTTCCTGTTCTGGACCCCGACTTTTCTCAAAGAAAAATTCCATTTCGAACTGGAGACAGCGGGCTTGAGCGGGGCGGTTTACATCCACCTGGCGAGCGCGTTCAGTGTGCCGCTGGCCGGCCTGGTGGCGGACCGCCTGGCCCGGCGCCTGGCCGGCGGTCGCATGCTCGCTCAGGCCCTGGGATTGCTGGTTGGCGCCGGTTTTGTCGCCCGGGTAGGTCTCACCGACAGTGTCGGCGTTTTGATCTTTGCAATGGTCTGCTTCGGGCTTTGCAAGGGATTTTACGACGCGGGAATTTTCGCTTCACTCTACGACGTGATCCCTGCGCGTTCGCGCGCTTCGGCGGCAGGCGTAATGAACACGGTCGGATGGATCGGTGGCGCGGCGGCCACCCGGCTGGCCGGCTGGTATGCCGATCATGGCGCGCAAGGAACTGCGGTTGCCAATCTGAGCCATTTCGTTGCCTGGGGGGGACTGATTTATCTCGTCGGCGGAGTTGTGCTTCTTCTGCTGGTCGTTTTTTTTGCCGGACGGGACGTGCTCCGTTAGGTCCACCAAATCTCCCGCCGATCTGGCGGCGATGTTTTGGTGGTTGCTCTATCGCGCCGGCTCGGTTAAAAATCCGGCAAAACCCGCACGACGTTATGCGCCGATTCACACTGCACCGCGCGCCGGCCGCAGGACAACGGTCTTTGAGGCCAGGCTTTACCCTGATCGAACTGCTGGTGGTCATCGCGATCATCGGCATCCTTGCCAGTCTGCTCCTGCCCGCTCTGGCCAAGGCGAAAACCAAAGCGCAAGGCATCGCCTGCATGAACAACCTGAAGCAACTTCAGTTGGCACACCTGATGTATCCGATGGACAACGACGACCGGCTCACGGCTCCCGGCAACTCCCGGGATGAACCTTACCAGTGGGTCGGGGGTTGGCTGGGCTGGCCGGGGCCTTGGCCTTCCGACAACACCAACCTGGCCATGATCATGAATCCGACAAACTCCTGGTTCGCGCCCTACCTGCAATCTGCGGGGGTTTACAAATGCCCTGCGGACGTGAGCCAGATCAGTTTCACGCCCGGCGGACCCAAGTATTCACGCGTGCGCAGCATGAGCATGAGTCAGGCGATGGGTGGTCCTGGAGAATGGCTGCCGCCGGGCACCGGCATGTCGGGGAAACAGACTCGCTACAAGACCTTCTATAAAAGCTCGGATCTCGCCGCTCCCGGCCCCTCTCAGCTTTACGTGCTGCTCGACGAGCACCCGGATAGCATCAACGCCGGCGGCTTCGCCAACATGATGGTGGAGGACCCCGCTGCGGCGCGGATCATTGACTATCCCGCCAGCTATCACAACGGCGCGGCCGGCATCTCCTTCGCCGACGGGCACGCCGAGATCCGAAAATGGCGGGACGCGCGCACCGTCGAGCCGGTGAAATTCTATGACATGCGTCTCAATGTCCCTTCGCCGAACAACCAGGACATGATTTGGCTGGCGGAACGGACTTCCATCCGGCTAAAATAACCGCGCCGGGCGGGGCGTCAGTTTTCCAGCAGCTTGCGGCAAGCGGTGCGCAGCCGCTTCAACCGGGCCGCCGACTTCGCTTCGAGATAACAACGGATGAGCGGTTCGGTGCCGCTGGCGCGAAAGGCGACCCATTCGTGATTTGGCAACAGAAACTTGTAGCCGTCTGTGGTGATGAGCTTTTCCACCTGGAAGGAGCCGATGGAATCGAGACCGGCGGCGAGCCTGTTTAAGAGAGCTTCCTTTTTTTCCGCGGGGATCTTCAGGTTGAGTCGGTCGGTGTGGAATTCGCCGGTCTGCTTTTCCAACCCTTTTAAAATCTGCCCGAGCGACTTCCTTTCGGTGGCAACCAGTTCGGCCATGAGCAGACAGGCGAGAATGCCGTCCTTTTCCGGGACATGACCCTTGACGCTCAGGCCGCCTGATTCCTCGCCGCCGACGATAATCGGCTCGCTCTCCATCAGGGCGCCAATGTATTTGAAACCGACCGGAGTTTCGTAAACTTTCACGCCCAGCAGTTCGGCGACCGCATCGACCTGGTGGCTGGTGGGCACCGTGCGCACGACGGCCCCGGTCCAGCCGCGGTTCTTCTTGAGGTGATAAAGGGCCAGGGCGAGCACTTGATTGGGCGTCAGCCAGGCGCCGCTCTTATCGACAATGCCAAAACGGTCCGCGTCGCCGTCCAGGCCGAGCCCGAGCTGCGCCTTGCCGCCGCGGACGAACTTGCTGACCTCGGCCATGCCTTCGGCATTCGGTTCCGGATGATGCCCCCCGAACAACGGATTTATTTCCGCGTGGAACCGCGTCACTTTTGCGCCGGCTTCCTCCAACAGCCGATCGAGATAACCGCGGCCCGTGCCATACATCAATTCAACGGCGATTTTGAGTCTCGCCGCTTTCAGGGCGGCGAAATCGACCAGCTTGCGCAGTTGTTTGAAATAGGCCGGCCGTGGATCAAATGTTTTGCACGCGAAGGTTCCCACCACTGCCGCCTTGAAACTCCAGTTTTGCGAAACCAACCGGGTTATGTTTGCTTCGATTTGCTTTGTGACCTCGGGCGTCGCCGGCGCGCCGTTCGAGGTGGAAAATTTCAGCCCCTGATATTCAGCGGGATTGTGGCTGGCGGTCAGGTTGACGCCCCCCAGGGCCTTGCGGTGGCGGATGGTGTGGGCGATGACGGGCGTCGGCGCGTCGCGGTTGCAGAGCAGGGGAGCAAGGCCATTCGACGCGAACACTTCCGCCGCGGCCAGAGCGAATTCGCGTCCGAGGAAACGCGTGTCGTGACCCAGAATGACGACCGGTTTCAGGCGGGACAACTCCGCATTGTGCGTTGCGCGTTCCGCGTTCAACCAGTCCGCGATGCCCTGAGCCGCGAGGCGGACGTTGTCGAACGTGAAGTCGCGGGCGATGAGTCCGCGCCAGCCACTTGTTCCGAACTTGATCATGGTTCGTTGAACCGTTGAACCGTTGAATTATTGAACGGGTATTGGCGAAGAGTTCGACGCTGGGCCGCACCCTTTTTGACGGTGGACGTTTCAACGTCGCGTCACGATTTCCAGTCGAACGCCCGCTTTTTCAGCGCGTAGAGGTAACCAACGAAGAGAATGCCGAGAAAGGAAACCATGGCGCCCAGAATCAGATTGGCGTTCTCTTTGAGCATCTCCCGGTAAACCACCGCCCAAGGGTAGAGGAAAACGACCTCGATGTCGAAGAGGATGAACAGCATGGCGACCAGGTAAAACTTCACCGAGAGCCGCGTGTTGCCTTCACCGACCGGCAACATGCCGCATTCGTAAGGGATGTTTTTCGTTCGGGCGACCTGTTTGAGCCGATTTTTGTTGGCCCAACGGCCGATCAGGACCGACAGCACGAGAGTGCCAAAGGCGAACGCGATCGCCACCAGAGCCAGAATCAACACCGCGAGGTATTGGCTCAATTGCGAATCCATGGCACGAAGTTAGGAAAAGCCTTCCGCTTTTGGCAAGCGCAAAGCCGGCGGGGCACTCGGGGCAGGGCGAGGGTGCGTTCAAGAAGGGTAGCCGCCGACGTAAGGAGGCGGATTTTGGCACGAAAAACTCTTCCGCCTCCTAACCTCGGCGGCTACGGCTCTTGCGACGGTTCTTGAACGTGCCCTGGGGCTCGGGGCCGCGCGGGGCAAACCGATTTGCGCCTTGCCTTTTCGCCGGCTGTCCCAAAGATGTGCCCACCTGATTATGGGTTCTCAAGCCACCGGATCGACCCGGATGATCGAGTTTGCGGCGTGGGTCGAAGTCAATAAGAATAAGCTGCTCATCGGTGCCGCGATCGTGGCGGCGGCCATTGGGGCCTATGCGTTTTACAAATGGCATCGCGACGAAACCGAGGCGGAAGCCAACGCGGCGTTGCTCAAAGTGGACAAGCCGGGCGTGCGCTCGGAGCTCGCGCCGGAACCCGGCGCCCAGGCTTTCCTCCAGGTGGCGACGGCGCATCCGGGCACGAGCGCGGCGGGCCGGGCGCTGCTGTTCGCCGCGGGCGCATCGTTCCGGGAATATAAATACGAGGACGCGAAAACACAGTTTGAACAATTCCTGCGCGATTACGCGGAGAGCCCGCTGGCGCCCACCGCCGCCCTTGGCGTCGCCGCCAGCCTCGATGCCATGAACAAAACCAATGAGGCCCTGCTGGCCTATCAGGATGTCGGGAATCGTTTTGGCGGCGCGGCTGTCGCCGCGCCGGCGAAACTCGGGCTTGCGCGGCTCTATGCGGCCGCGGATGGTTCTGCGGCCCAGGCGCTCAAGATTTGCGAGGAACTGATGCGGCCCAATGCCCGGTCGGTCTGGAGCGCCGAGGCGGCAAGTCTGCGAAAACAGTTGTTGTCCCGGTATCCCGAACTGGCCAGAACCAACGCGCTGCCTGCGGCAATTTTATCCGCCGCTTCCAACGCGCCCGGGACGAATCTGCCAACGGTGACCGCGACGAACGCGGCTCCCGACAGGCCGGCGGCGCGTCCCAACTGAGCGATGAGCCGTCGGGACCATCGCGAAATTCGCCGCCTCGGCCCGCGGCCCGGCGGCGCAACCGCATGGGTGACGGCAAAGTTTTTTGATCAAGCTGGGCGAATAATTTCCGGGGTGGAACCGGCGGCGACCGGCGCTATTCAGCAGTAAACTCATGAAAATCGCGATTATTGGGACCGGATATGTGGGCCTGGTGAGCGGCACCTGTTTTGCCGAGGGTGGGCACCAGGTGGCCTGCGTCGATTGCGACGCCGCGAAAATCCAACTGCTGAATGAAGGCGGTATTCCCATCTACGAGCCGGGATTGGAGGAGTTGGTCAGGAAAAATGTGAACGAGCACCGGCTCAGTTTTACCACCAGCACGAAGGACGGAGTGGAACAGTCCGACGTGATTTTCATCGCGGTGCCGACGCCGCCGTTGCCGGATGGAGCGGTCGATTTGAGTTTCATCGAGGGCGTCGCCCGCGACATTGCCGGCGCGATGACGGGTTACAAAATCGTCGTGGACAAAAGCACCGTGCCGGTCAAGACGGGCGAAAAGGTGGCCGAGACCATCAATCGCTATTGCAAGGCCAGGGCGGAGTTCGACGTCGTGAGCAACCCGGAATTTTTGCGCGAGGGTTTTGCCGTGGAAGATTTCATGCGGCCGGACCGAATCGTGGTGGGCGTGTCGTCGCAGCGTCCGGTGCAGGCGATGAAGGAAGTTTATGCGCCCTACCAGGCGCCGATCATCGTCACCGACATCAACTCGGCGGAGTTGATCAAACACGCGGCCAACTCATTCCTGGCGCTGAAGATTTCCTACGTCAACGCCCTCTCGGTCATTTGCGAGTCCACGGGCGCCAACGTGCAGGAAGTGGCCAACGGCATCGGCATGGACGTGCGCATCGGGCGCCGCTTTCTCGACGCGGGACTGGGCTTCGGCGGCAGTTGCTTTCCGAAGGACTTGAGCGCGTTCGTCAAGATCTCCGAACAACTCGGCTATGACTTCCGCCTGCTCAAGGAAGTTCAGCGCATCAACGCCGAACAGATGGAGCGTTTTGTCAAGAAAATCGTCGATACACTCTGGGTGTTGAAAGAAAAGAAAATTGGCGTGCTCGGGTTGGCCTTCAAACAAAACACGGACGACGTCCGCATGTCGCCGGCGATCGACCTGTGCCATCGCCTGAAGAAAGAGGGCGCCCGGTTGCGGGTCCACGATCCCAAGGCAATGGAGAAGGCAAAAGCCGTGCTCGACGACGTGACTTTTGTGTCCGACATGCATGCCGTGGCAGACGGGTGCGACGCGCTGGTCGTCGCTACCGAGTGGCCGGATTTCAAAAAACTGGACCTGGAGCGCGCCCGCAAAGCGATGACGCATCCCATCCTGTTCGACGGCCGGAATCTATTTGATCCGAAGGAGATGGAGCGGTTGGGATTCATCTACAAGAGCGTTGGGCGGTGAGGGAGAAATCGTCCTCGTGCTCGTCGGCGTCCTCGAAGCCAAGCCATCCGATCGAGGACGAGAACGAGGACGAGAGGATCCACCTGCAAAATCCGGGCTACCTTTTGGCAGCAAGCATGAAACGTCGTCCGACAGACAAAAGGCCCATCAGACATCCGTTGTCCTCCGCGCCTCGGCGCTCGATCGAAGTCGCGGCCGGGCTCGTTTTTCGCGACGGCCGCTTGCTGATAACGCAGCGGCGGGGCGACGACCATCTGGGCGGCTTGTGGGAATTTCCCGGTGGCAAACGGGAGCGGAAGGAGACGTGGGACGGCTGCTTGCGACGCGAATTGAAGGAGGAACTGGGAATTGAAGTCGAGGTGTGTGAACTGTTCGGCTCGATCACTTACGCTTACCCGGAGAAAACGGTCCACCTGAAGTTTTACCGCTGCCTTTGGCGGAAACACGAACCGCGCGCCCTGGGTTGCCACGCGTTTGCCTGGGTAACGGTTTGCCGACTGGCCGAATACGCTTTCCCGCCCGCAGATGAGCAACTGCTGCAAAAGCTGGTTGCCTCGCCCGAATTGTGGAAGTGAAAAGGCGTTGACGCGTCAGGCCGCAGTTTTAACGGTTCAACGGCATCCTCACACTTTTCCGTAGAAGTCCTCGATGACCTTGCGGAAGGTGTTTTCCTGGCCGATTCGGACGATGCCCATCTCGCGCCTGGCGTTTTCCACCGAATCGCTGGCGTGTGCGGCGTTGACCATGATGGTGGAGCCGAATTCACGGCGGATCGAACCGGGCGGGGCTTTCGAGGGGTCGGTGGGGCCGAGCACATCGCGAATTTTGCGGATGGCTTCGTGGCCTTCGTACACCAGGGCAATGCATTTTTCCGTGCCGGGTTGATTCAGGGCGATGGCATCACACTCGCTGGGAGCGCGGCCGGACATGAACTTGACGATGTTCTCGAACTGTTGGTCGCCGGAAAGCGGGCCGAGGAGATCGCCCAGCGCCTTAACTTCCCGGGTGGGAATCCGGAGACCGAGTTCCTTTTCGAGCACCGCTTTGGCCTCCGTGGCAACGGTGTCGTTCAGGCGGCTGCGGAGGATTTCGCGGACGGGCCCGTAAAATTCCATCGCTTCGGCGGTGCTCATGCGGTGCAGTTTGATGGCCACGATGTAAAGGCCGGTGCGGGAAAAGAAATCGATGACGTTGCCGGGACGGCCCGTGGGGAAGCGGAAATTGTCCGGCTTGATCAGAACGAGAGTGCGCTCCGGCTTTTCGTTCGGCGGATAGGCAATTGTATCTTCCACCAGACCGCCATCGTGATCCGAATAGCGCGCCCACAACTTGAGTTTCCACTGGGCTTCTTCGGCGTTGGGCGAAGCCAGCACGGCCGGCTCGAAGTAGCGAACCTGGCCGTGTTCGTCGAGGATAAGATCGCCGTAGGTGTCGCGGATGGTCTCGCCGCCGCGACGGTCCGGGCTGATATTGCCGACGACCGAGCGGACTTTGCGTACGGCATCCTCGCCCTGAAACACCAGCATCATCGCCCGGCGGCGCTTTTTGATTTTGGCGTCCGGCGAGAGGTTTTGGAGGATATAGTCGCGGATTAACTCCTGAATGCGCCGGTCCTGAGGGTCGTTGCCCGAGACGATGACCTTCGAGTATTCCTGGACCAGTTCCGGACTGGGGGCGAACATTCGCGCGGCGGCCATTTCCAGGCCGGTGCGGCTGATCAACCGCGCCAGAATGCCTCCCGTGCGCGACTTGTGCAGGGAATAGGGCGTGATGATAACGTAGGCCAGTTCTTGCGGCATAGTGGAAAAATCCGTCCGCTCAAGCAGGCGGAGTTTCCGGCGTGGCGGCGGCGGCTTTGGGCGCAGCCTTGCCCCCGAGGATTTTGAACATCACCGTGCCGCAGGTCGGGCATTTGCCCTTGATGGCTTTGCGGCCGTTCTTCATCAACTCCTCGACGGCATCAACAATCTCTTTCTTCGCTTTGCACTTTACGCAGTATCCTTCGGCCATAAAAAAGCTCCTGACAAAATACGCCTGCGGCGGTTGTTCATGTCCTTTTAGCTTACGGGCCGCCTGACGCATAGGTCAACTGGAAAACCAGCCGGCAAGGCCCGAAGGGTTTACGATGTAACATATTTGCTATGAGTATGATACACCTTTACGACGAGGCGAATTTCGGAGATCGGCAAACCGATTCGACCGTTGAATTGCCTCCGGCTCTAAAGCTGGCGGAGGGCCGTTTTGAGAATCTTGCCGGTGGCGTTGCGCGGCAGGGCCGGAAGAACCGTGATCCGGCGGGGCACCTTGTAATCAGCCAATCTGCTGCGGATAAAGTGTAAAAGCGCCTTCTCGTCGAGCGTCACACCTTCTTTGGCGGCCACAAAAGCGACGGGGTGCTCGCCTTTGCGCGGGTCGGTTTGGCCGATGACGGCGGCCTCTTTCACGCCGGCGAATTGATAGATGACTTCCTCGATTTCCCGCGGATAAACGTTGATGCCATTGACCAGCAACATGTCCTTCTTCCGGTCGGTGATGAAGAAATATCCGTCGTCATCGCGATAACCGATGTCTCCGGTCAGCAACCAGCCGTCGCGGATTGTTTTGGCCGTTTCCTCCGGTTGGTTCCAATAACCTTGCATGACATTGCCGCCGCGAACACAAATCTCGCCAACCTGCCCGGCGGGAAGGATGGCGCCGGCGTCATCCTGGACGCTCACTTCAACGCCGGGAATCGGCACGCCAATCGAGCCGGCTTTCCACGGGCCACGGATGGGATTCAACGAAACGACCGGGCTGGCCTCGCTCAAACCGTAGCCTTCAATCAGCGGAACATGGAATTTCTCATTGAATTCCTTCAGGATTTCGCCCGGCAAAGGTGCGGCGCCGCTGATACAAAGGCGAATGGGCATGCCCGCAGGGACCTGCGCATTGGCCAGCGCCCGGAAAAACTGCGGGATCGCGGGTAGAATGGTCGCCTGACGGGCAACAATCTCCTGGATGACATTCTTGGGTGGGTGCAGCGATTTGACGAGCACAACCGAGCAACCGGTCGTCATGGGCAGCAGGATGCCGACGGAAAGCATAAAACTGTGAAACATGGGCAGCAACACCACGAACCGGTCCAGCGCGACCGTTTCCAGCACCTGCCGGCAACTCTCCACGTTGCACAGCAGATTGCCCTGCGACAGCATCGCGCCTTTGGGCCTGCCCGTGGTGCCGGAGGTGTAAATGATGAATGCCAGGTCCGATTCCTTCCGCGTAGCGGCAGCCGGCTCGACCGTCGGCCGGATCGGCATGGGGATGAAATCATCGACCCGGAAAAATTTCAGGCCGGGCAATTTCGCTGACAATTCCGATTGGTCTTCCGGCGTGACCGCACCGGTGATCAATACGCCGGCGCCGGCGTCCGCCAGGATGTAACTCACTTCCGCGGCTTTCAGGAAATTGTTGATCGGCACAACGACGCCGCCGGCCTGGAGGACGCCGAGAACCGCCGAGATGAATTCGGGACAATTCTTGAGCCACAGGCCGACGCGGTCGCCCGGACGCACGCCGAAGTCCCTTTGCAGGCGCGCCGCCATCCCGCTGGACTGGTTCCGCAGCGTTTGGTAGGAATACTCGGCGTCACCCCAGAAGACAGCCGTTTTGGCCGCATTTTTTTCCGCCGATGCCGCAAACGCCGTGGCAAGGTTCATGGATGCACCAGGGGTTGACGTTGGGAGATTGAATCTTGTTTTCAAGGCGCGAGTCAAGCTTTTGCTCTGAACGGCGCATCTTTTTCACCTTTCGTTTTGCGCCGGGCTCGCGTTTTACTTTCCGTGTGATTGACACGGATGAAGGGCTCACCCAATGCGCGGCCCGGGTTCGCGCGGCGGATTGGCTGGCGCTCGACACGGAAGCGGACAGTCTGCATGCCTACCCGGAAAAACTTTGTCTCCTCCAGATCAGTCTGCCGGGCGCGGATGAACTGATCGATCCGCTGGCGGCGCTTGACCTGGCTCCGTTGCTGGACGCGTTGCGCGGGCGCGAACTGATTTTGCACGGCGGGGATTATGACCTGCGGTTGTTGCGGCGGACTTATGACTTCGTGCCGGGCACCGTTTTCGATACCATGCTGGCGGCGCGCCTGCTCGGTTTGGTCGAGGTCGGACTGACAAATCTCGTGGAAAAGTTGTTGGGCGTGCATTTGGAAAAAGGGCCGCAAACCGCCGACTGGGCCCGCCGCCCGTTGACCGAACGCATGATCAACTATGCCCGCAACGACACCCGTTATCTGAAACCGCTGGCGGATCGGCTCAAGGCCCAATTGCAGGAGAAGGGGCGGCTCGGCTGGCAGGAAGAAAGTTGCGCCCGGTTGGTAAAGGACTGCGCCGAACTGCGGTTAACAGATCCCGACCGGGTCTGGCGCGTCAAAGGCGCCGACAAACTGGACCGCCGCGGTCTGGCCTTGTTGCGGGAATTGTGGATATGGCGCGACCGCGAGGCCGTGGCGTCAAACAGGCCGCCCTATTTCGTCCTGCGACATGAAACACTCACGGCCCTGGCGGACGCCGCAGCGCAGGGAAAAGCGGTCCTGTCGCTGCTGCCGCCCCGGCTTTCGGAGCGGCGGCGGAACGGGTTGCTGGAGGCGATTGAACGCGCTTTGAAGTTGCCTTCGGCGCAATGGCCGCAACGCAACCGTTCCTCGGGTGAGCGGCCGACTCTGGTCGAAAAACAGCGCTACGAAATTTTGCGCCAAGGACGCGACCGACGCGCGGCCGAGCTGGGAATTGATCCCACCTTGATCGCCAGCCGCGCGGATCTGGTTGCCCTGGCGCGGGACTGGAGCCGGCACAGCGCCGGGTTGATGCGCTGGCAGCGCGAGTTGTTGGATTGGACAATGTAGCCAAGGTGGATAGTGTCAAGTCGCCCTAAAAATTGAACGTACGTTCAAAATTTAGGACATCCGGCAACGTAGTGGAGGCGGAGAGCGTCACGGGGCCGTGGCCGGTGCCGCCGGCGCCTTGCCGAGGCTTTGGATCCAGCTCCCGCGTCCGGCGCGGTATTGGCCGTGGGCCTGGTCACCCAGTCGGGCAGCGACGGCCGAATCAACCTCCGTTTGGAGCGCCTGCAGCGCGGCCGCCTGCTGTTGCTGAGTCAATGACGCGTCGTTCAGAATCTGACTGCGCTGTTCCCGCGCCGTTTTCCGGAGATCATACACTTCGCCAGCCGTTTGTTCGGGCAGGCCAAAGTCCTGCGTCAATTGAAACAGCTCGTGGTAATCCCGGTTCCACCAGTCGCGCCGGTATTCCTGGTAGCGCGTTTCCCCCAACGTTTCCCGGATGGCGGCGAAGACGTGGTCATTGCCCGGGTCGGGTTTGCCCTCTGCTTTCAGCACCGCCAGCTTTTCGTCATGCGCCCGCCACTTTTTGAAGATTTCCCGGAACTCTTCCTCCGTGGGTTTGAATCCCACCATGGCCTGGCGCAGATTGTCGGCCGTCCATGAGGTGTTAAGTTCATACAACTCGTATTCTTCGGGCGTGAGCAACTGAGACAGCTCAGCCTTTTCCTGGGCGTAACGCTCGATAATCCGCTTCAGCTCGCTCGGGTCATCGGTGGGAGCGTTCCAATCGGCCAGGCTTTTCACCTGCAGGTCCAGCCCATCATATTTACTGAGGAGTGCCGAAAGCTCGGCCCGCTTCGCCGCCGGCAGGAAGTTCAACTCCTGCGCCGAATCGTCCGCTTCGATGACATATTTGGCCCGTTCGCCTTCGTAGTCGTTGCCCAGCAACGCGCTCAACACCGCGTTCATCTCCCGGTCGAGTTCGGTCTCCCGCGTTTCCAATTCCTGCATCTCAGCCAGCGACAGGCGTCGCCGATCCGCTGTTTCCCAAAATTTGAACGGGCCGCGCCGCCCCGCGAGCAACGAGGCCCGGCGCGATTCATAGGCCTGCGTGACGTCGGCGATGATGATATCGCGGATGGTCTGATCGGGCACGCCGATCGCGCGCATTTTGGCAATGTAGGTTTTGTAGTCCGCCGATTCCACCTGCCGCCAGTTGAATGCCGGCGCAGACTGTGCCTGGCTGGCGCCGGACGAGGTCGGCTTCTGTCTGACGGATGGCGGGTTGACGGCGTGCGGCGTTGCGGCCCGCTGTTCCCCGGGTTTCTTCCTTTCCTGCGGACGAAAGACCTGAAATGCAACCACGAGCAACAGGCACACGTTCAGCGCCAGTGACCCCGCCAGCAGGCTTTGCCGCGTCATGCCTGACGTGTAGAGCAATCCGGCTGTGAATTCAAGGGACTTTGGGGCCGGTTTGAATCACCCCTCAGGTCACCGCCTCGAAAGCAAAGCCCTTCAAATATTCCGTCTCGGGAATGGCCGGAATGATCGGGTGGTCGGGTGATTGGCCGTAGGTGGCCACGCGCCGCAGGACTCTTCGCGCGTCGAAGGCCGCGGCCAGAATCACGTCCTGAAACATCACCGCGTCCACATGGTGCGAACAACAAAACGTGGCGAGCGTTCCGCCGGTCTTCAACAGTTTCAACGCGCGCAAGTGAATCTCCTTGTACCCGCGCAAGGCGTCCGGCACGGCGGCGCGATTGCGCGTGAACGAAGGCGGGTCGAGGATGATGCAGTCGAAGCGGGGAACGACGGTTTCGTGCGGCTTTGCCGCCGTTTGCGCTTTCAACCAGTCAAAAACGTTGGCGGCCTCGAACGAACATTTTTCCGACAGGCCGTTGGCGGCGGCATTGCGGGCGGCGGCGACGACAGCTTCCTCACTCTGGTCGATCCCGTGAACGTGCGCGGCCCCGGCCCGCGCGGCGTGCAACGCGAAGCCGCCGAGGAAACTGAAGCAGTCCAGCACCTGCCCGCCATGGACCAGGGCAGCGACGCGCTCATAATTGACCTGTTGATCGAGATATAATCCGGTCTTTTGCCCGCCGAGCAGGTCCACCTCAAACTGCAGGCCGTTCAGCCTGGCCGCGAGTTTGCCGTCGAATTGGCCGGACAGAAGGCCCTGGACCTCGGGCAACCCTTCAAACCGGCGCGAGGAAATGTCATTGCGCTCGACGATCGCGCGCGGCGAGAAGATCCGTTTGAGCGCGCCGACAATCATCGGTTTCCGGCGGTCCATCCCAAGCGAAGAGGTCTGCAAGACCAGTACGTCCTCATATCTGTCCACCGTCAACCCGCTGAGAAAATCGCCCTCGGCATTGACCACGCGGAACGAGGCTGCGTGGGGCAAATGCCGGGTGCGCACGGCAAGCGCCGCGCGAATGCGCTCCTCGAAAAACGATTCATCCACGCCCACGCGCTCCGCTGCGAGCATCCGGACGTTGATTTTGGATTTCGAGTTGTGGAAACCGATGCCAAGAAAACGCTGGCGATGATCCTTGACCTGGACAATCTCGCCGTCGTCGGCGGGCCGCGTGAGTCGGAGGATCGAACCCTGATAAATCCATGGGTGCCCCGCCAGCACCCGGTCGGCTTCTCCAGGCTTGAGCAAGACAGTCGGCAAGGGATCCATAAGTTTGTAAACAGTGGGCGAACGACATCGTTCGCGGGTGGCGATGAAGCCAGAGTTGCGCGCTGCGGGAAAGAGAAATCTCGTCGTACCAGAGTGTGGGCGGGAGTGAAGGCTCGCTGGTCGTGTTTCACACTTTGCAAAGTGTGGAACATTCGTCGAGGGTAATTTGCCACGTGACGGTCGCGGTGCCGGACCGGTGGACACGCTCCCGGCGGAGAACTTCTGCGGCCCCAGCGCTGTGACCGTCGCTCCCCCGACACGAGATCGCCGGGCTCGGAAACGCGTGACAATTACTTTTCGCGGCCGAAGCGTGACATTGACTAGCCTGGCCAAGTTGGCAAGTTCGACGACAACTGGACTCGATGCGGCGTGGCCGCGACCCATGGCCGGGTGTCCCGTGCGCACTGCTCATTGGGTGGGGCGAAAGGGTGGTCTCGGTCGGGTGATGCTGCGGCCCGAAAATTGACGCCAGCTGCGAAAATACTCATGCCCGGCGCGATCAAATACGAATCCGCTTCCGTCAGCGGCGACGCCCGCCGTCGCGTCGCCGGCTGGATATTCAACGTGCTGCTCACTGCGGCGCTGTTTTTGGCGGGAGGCTGCGTTTCATCAAAGATCAAATCGCCACCCGCGACGTTCCGCGTGATGACTTACAATATCCATCATGGCGAAGGGACCGACGGCAGGATTGACCTCTTGCGCATCGGGGAGCTGATCAAACAGGAACGGGCGGATATTGTGGCGTTGCAGGAAGTGGACAGAGGCGTTCAACGCACGGCCCGGCGCGATCTGCCTGCCGAACTCGCCGCGCTCACCGGCATGTCGGTCGTCTTTAGCAATAATTTTCATTACCAGGGCGGTGAGTACGGGAACGCGGTGCTGACGCGCTTTGCCGTGCTGCGATGGGACAACACGCATTACCGGATGATTCGGCCGGGCGAACAACGAGGTTTGTTGCAACTGGTGACAGAAATCCATGGCCGACGGCTGCTCATCCTGAATACCCACATTGATTATCGTCCCGACGACTCAGAGCGGCTGATGAACGTCGAGGAAATCAAACAGATCACCAAGAAGTATGGCCTGCCGGTCATCCTCATGGGCGACTTCAATGACATGCCCGGCAGCCGTACACACCTGAAAATGAAGGAACAATTTCTGGATTGCTGGGAACGGATTGGCGGGGGCAGCGGCTTCAGTTATTCAAGCGACAAACCCCGCAAACGGATTGATTACATTTTTACGTCGAAAGACCCGGTGTTGGTTCCCCTTAAAATCTGGGTTCCCCAATCAGACGCTTCGGACCATTTGCCGGTGGTAGTGGAGTTCCGGGTTCAGTAATGATCACACGTCGCAGATTTGCACGCCTTGCTTGAGCGAAGCCAGGACGTCGGGACGTGCCGGTTGAAACTCCTGCGCGACATGCCCTTTGAACCCGGTTTCGACGATGGCCTTCATGACGGCGGGATAATAGAGCTCCTGCGTGTCGTCGATCTCGTGCCGGCCCGGCACGCCGCCGGTGTGATAGTGGGCGATGTATTGGTGGTTCTCGCGGATGGTGCGGATCACGTCGCCTTCCATGATCTGCATGTGATAGATGTCGTAAAGCAGTTTGAAATATTCCGAGCCGACGCGTTTGACGAGTTCGACGCCCCAGCGGGTGTGGTCGCACATGTAATCCTTGTGGTTCACCTTGCTGTTCAACAGCTCCATGCAGATGACGATTTTATGTTTCTCGGCCAGCGGCATCAGGCGTTTGAGGCCGACGACGCAGTTCTCCAGGCCTTGTTCGTCGGACATGCCGCCGCGGTTTCCCGAGAAACAAATGTAATTTTTCAGTCCCGCATTGACGGCTTTGGGCAGGTTCACCTCGAATTTTTGAATGAGATCGTCGTGATGTTCCAGGCGATTGAATCCGTAAGTGATGCCGTCCACGCCGCTGGCCATGGCGCAAGTGAGGCCGTGCTCCAGCAAGGTGGGCCAATCCTTCGGCTCGAGCAGTTCGATGGATTGCAGGCCCATCTGTTTTCCGGCAATGCAGAGGTCTTTGAGCTCAACTTTGGGATAACACCATTTGCAGACCGAGTGGTTGATTCGGCCCTTGAGGGCTGTGGCAGCGGCGGTGTCGGCGGCGGCCAGTCGTTTGGCGAGACCGACGGCGAGGGAGGCGGAAGTGGCGCCGGCGGCCATTTTGCCGAGGGCGGAACGGCGGGAAATTTTGGTTTTCATAAATTGGACGGAGGTTGATGGACGTGATTTGCATGAATAATACACCCCACGGTTCCCCGGGAGTCAAACACGAATCTGACGGGCTGAACGCAGGGGGACCCGCCCCGGTAATGAGGTCCGCGCTTTTTGGCGAAATGCAGGCAAAAAAGCTGGCAAAGAAACGGCGTCAACGGTTACGTTTCCGGCGGCATTTGTGGGTACGACCCAACAAAAAACACCGTTGCGCGTGTTGATCATCGAGGATTCGGAGTTCGACGCGCGCATTCTGGTCAACACGCTTCGTCAGGGCGGTTATCAGCCGACCTTCCAACGCGTGGACACGGCCGAGGCGTTGCGGGCGGCGTTGAAGGACGAGCGATGGGACATCATTCTCTCCGATTACAACATGCCGAATTTCAGCGCCCCGGCGGCGCTCGAGATCGTGCAGGAGAGCGGGCTGGATTTGCCGTTCCTGATTATTTCCGGGGGCATTGGCGAGGATGTGGCCGTGGCGGCCATGAAGGCGGGCGCGAATGATTACCTGATGAAAGGCAACCTGGCGCGCCTGGCGCCCGCGGTGGAACGCGAGCTGCGCGAAGCGGAAATTCGCGCCGCCCGCCGCCGCGCCGAGGAAGCGCTGCGCGAGAGCGAGCAGCGTTACCGTCTGCTTTGGGAAAATTCCACCGACGCCGTGGTTTTGATGGACGCCGCCGGCGCCATCCAGTTCGCCAACCCGGCGGTGGAAGAGGTATTCGGATACAAGTCAAGCGACCTGATCGGGCAAAACTTTTCCTTGCTGCTGGCCCCACGAGTGCGGGCCGAGTATCCCGAGTGGTTGCAGCGTTCCCTGTCATCCGACAGCGGCCGGACGCACCAGCAGCCGAGTGAAGCCATCGGCTGCCGGAACGACAAGGGGGAGATTTTCGTTGAAATCGGTTTCGCCAACATCGGACTGCAAGGAAGCAAATACCTGGTGGCTTTCATCCGCGACATTACCGAACGCAAGCGGGCGGAGGAGGAGAGCCGGCTTTTGCAGAGTATTTCACTGGCGGTCAACGAGACGCAGGACCTCGACTCCGCGTTGGGGCTGGTGTTGCGCACGATTTGCGAGGCGACCGGCTGGGCGCTGGGCCAGGCCTGGCTGCCGAACAGCGATCTCTCGCACCTGGAGTGCAGCCCCGCCTGGTACACCACCATCAACGGCGCGGACCAGTTCCGCGCGGCCAGCGAGGAATTGAAATGCAAGCCGGGCGAGGGCCTGCCGGGACGTGTTTGGCTTTCAAAACAACCGGCCTGGACCCCGGACCTGGGGCGCGAGACGAGTTTGCCCCGGGCGGCCATCGCAAGCCAGATGGGCATCAAAGCCGGCGTGGGCATCCCGGTGCTGGCCGACGACCAGGTTGTGGCAGTGATCGAGTTTTTCCTGCTCGAGACCCGCGAGCAGGATGAGCGACAACGCAAGCTGATTTCCGCCATTGCCGCCCAACTGGGCGGCGTGATCCAGCGCAAGCGCGCCGAACAGGAATTGCGCGAAAACGAGGAGCAGTTCCGTGTCGCCCGGGAAATCCAGCAACGTTTGTTTCCGAAAGCGGCGCCGCGGGTCCCCGGCTTTGACATCGCCGGCCTCTCGCATGCCGCCGAAGCGACGGGCGGGGATTATTTCGATTACCTGCCGATGCTGCACGGTCGGCTGGGAGTCGTGGTGGGCGACGTGACCGGGCACGGCATCGGGCCCGCCCTGTTGATGGCGGAGACGCGCGCCTACCTGCGCATCCTGGCGCGTAATCGGGAGGACGTGGGCGAAATTCTCACGCGCGCCAATCGGGTCCTGGCAGAAGACATCGGTTACGAACGTTTCATCACGATGTTGCTGGTCAGTCTCGATCCGCAACGGCGGACCTTTACTTACGCCAACGCCGGACATCCGGCCGGCTATGTCCTGGGCGCGGCCGGCCAGATCAAATCCCAACTCAAACGAACCGGCCTCCCTTTGGGAATCAAGCCGGATATGGCCTATCCTCAAGCCTCCGCCACCAACCTGTCGCCGGGAGACATCCTGCTGTTGTTGACGGACGGCATCGAGGAAGCCATGTCACCCGACGAATCCATTTTTGGAACCGAGCGCATCCTGGAAATTGTCCGCGAGAACCGAAAGAAAAGCGCGCGAGAAATCGTGGATGCGCTTTACGCCGCCATCCGCCAGTTTGCGCAGAACGCGCCGCAACTTGACGACGTTACGGCCGTGGTGGTCAAGACGGTCTGAACTCCTGATCGCCGCCGGTTCGATTCGAACCGACGGGATCTTAATCCAACGGCATTGCCCCCGACCCTTCGCGGGAGAGGAGCGAGAGCGCGGGCGCCGCTTCATTGACACGACAACGCCCGCTTCGTAACTTCGCACGATGTTCGAACTTGTCGCGCCTTACCAGCCGGCCGGCGATCAGCCGCAAGCCATCGCGAAGCTGACCGACAGCATTTTGTCCGGCGCAAAACATCAAACACTGCTGGGTGTCACCGGTTCAGGCAAGACCTACACCATCGCGAACGTCATCAAGAACGTTGACAAACCGACGCTGGTGATCTCGCACAACAAAACGCTCGCGGCGCAGCTCTATGCCGAATTCAAGAGTTTCTTCCCCCGCAACGCCGTCGAGTATTTCGTCAGCTACTTCGATTATTACCAGCCCGAGGCGTACATTCCGCGCACGGACACGTTTATTGAGAAGGATTCAAGCCGCAACGAGGAGATCGAACGGCTCCGTTTGTCCACGATGAGTTCGCTGTTCGCGCGGCGCGACGTGGTGGTGGTCGCGAGCGTGTCGTGCATTTACGGCATCGGCAGCAAGGAGGATTACGAGGCGATGGTGATTCCCATTCGCGTCGGCCAGGAGATTACGCGCGAACAATTCCTCGAGCGGGTCGTGGACCTGCAATACAACCGCAACGACATCGAATTCGCGCGCGGCCAGTTTCGCGTGCGCGGCGACACGGTCGAGCTGTGCCCGGCGGGCAGGGAAGACGCGTTGCGGATTGAATTTTTCGGCGACCAGATCGAGCGCATCACGCGGTTCGACCCGTTGACCGGGCACAAGGCGGATTCGTTGCCCCATGTCACGATTTATCCCGGCAAACAATTCGTCACGCCGATGGACAAGATCAAGCGCGCGGTGATGACCATTCGCGAGGAATTGACCGGGCGCATCGCCTGGTTCGAGGCGCGCGGCAAACTGCTGGAAGCGCAGCGCGTCAAGATGCGGACCGAGTATGATCTCGAAATGATGCTGGAAATGGGCGTCTGCTCCGGCATCGAGAATTATTCGCGCCACATCAGCGGACGTCCGCCCGGCTCGCGGCCCTACACGCTGCTTGATTTTCTGCCGGAGGATTATCTGCTGGTGATCGACGAATCGCACGCGACCATTCCGCAAATCGGCGGCATGCACGCCGGGGACATGGCGCGCAAACGGGTGCTGGTGGAATACGGCTTCCGTCTGCCGAGCGCGCTCGATAATCGGCCGCTCAGCTTCGAGGAATTTCAACAGTTTCAAAAGCAAACCATTTACGTGAGCGCCACGCCGGGTGAGCGCGAGCTCGAATGGTCGCGCGCCAGGGTGGTCGAACTGGTCGTTCGCCCGACGGGCCTGATCGATCCGAAAATCACCGTCAAACCGCTCAAAGGCCAGATCGACGATCTCATCGAAGCGGCGCGCAAACGGGTGGAACAAAAGGAACGCATCCTGGTCACCACGCTCACCAAACGCACCGCCGAGGAGCTGACCGACTACCTGCGCGACATCGGGATCAACGTGCGCTACCTGCACAGCGAGATCGACGCGATTGAGCGGGTCGAGATTTTGCGGGCATTGCGCAAGGGTGATTTCGATGTGCTGGTCGGCATCAACCTGCTGCGCGAAGGACTCGATCTGCCGGAAGTTTCACTCGTCGCCATTCTCGATGCCGACAAGGAAGGTTATCTGCGGAGCGCCACCAGCCTGATCCAGACCGCCGGCCGCGCGGCGCGCCATATCAACGGGGAAGTGATTCTGTACGCCGATGTGATGACGCAGAGCATTCAGAAGTTTCTGGCGGTCTCGGATTATCGGCGGAAGAAACAACTGGCTTACAACCAGGAGAACAATATCACGCCGCGCAGCGTCAGCCGGCCGGTCGAGGAGAGCCTTTCGGCCCGCTTCGCCGGCGCCGAAACCGCCGCGGCGGTGATCAACGATGCCGGGGGCAATTTTGACGTGACGGAAACGCTCCGCGAGTTGGAAGAATCGATGATCGAAGCCGCGAACAACCTGGAGTTTGAAAAAGCCGCGTTATTTCGCGATCAAATCGGCGAGTTGAAGCGCACCATGGGCGGCGGCAAAGCGGAAGCCCGGCCGCGTCCAGTAAGCTACCAGAAGCGGAAGCGGCGGAAGTTGGGGGTGTGAGGCCCTGTCTGTCGCCCGTCGTCGGCCGGGCGACAGCAGGCGCGAACAATTTTGAAGTTCAAGGCTCGAAGCCTTCCCTTTTGACCCGGGAGAACCGCGCCGGTGAAAACTGCTGGCTCTCATCATCATATCCGTTGCCGCATCAATTCGACGACAAATCCTCCGGTGTCTGGGACAGCAACCGGTATTTCCAGCCTTTCTGGCGCAGGATCATCTGCCAGAGCTCTTCCGCCCGGGTGTGGAACACGAGATCGATTGCGGCGGGGTGGGTGAGCCAGGCGTCGCGTTTCATTTCCTCTTCGAGCTGCCCGGGGCTCCAGCCGGCGTAACCGGCAAAGATCCGCACCTGCTGTGTGGCCGAGAACGATTTGCCGATCTCGACAAGGTCATCCAGGGAATGACCCAGGTTCAGGTTTGGCATGACGTTGGCGTTGAGCAGAAAATCGTCGCTGTGAAGATAGCTGAGCGCGGAGGGTTGCACGGGCCCCCCCAGGTAAAGGGGCAGTTTCTTGAGGCTGTCCGCCATGTCGGCCACGATCGACTCCCCAACCTGGCTGCCGCTGGCGCGGTTCAGCACCAGTCCGAACGCGCCTTCGGCGTCGTGCTGACAAATCAAGACGACCGTGCGATGGAAGAACGAACCACGCAACTTTCCACCATCGAGCAGCAACTGACCTTTCAACGATTTGAAGTCGTCCGCCATGTCGTCGTTGGCAAATAATTCGCACAGGCTTGCGTCGCTGACAATCCCGATTAAGTTCGATTCATGCGAAAGACGCTTCTCCTGTTATTGATGGCGCTGGCGATTGTCTGGATGGCCAGCGGGTGCGCGAGCGACAAAGGAAGCCGCGAATACATCCCCGGCAAAGGCTGGGTGCCCACCTGAACCGCTCCTTCGGCAGTCCGGCCGCCCGGAGCGCGCCCTTCAGGGCGCTTCAACGTTTGTCGGCCGCGGAGTCACGGAAGCGGCGCAGTAAACGGCGCGCTCCTGTGGTCGGCGCGGCTCTACTTTGATTTGAGCGTCAGCTCCTCTTTTTCCGGGGAGCCTTCGACTTCGATGAACGCCGAGTTGCCCCGGATTTCCAGACAGCGGACGACGACATTCGTTTTGCCGACGCGGACTTTTTCAGCCCCTGTTGGGGAAAGGAAATGGTTTCGGCGAAGGTCGATTGCCGCTGCTGGAATCCGACCATTCTGATACGATCCAAATCGGATCCCGAAAGCCGCCCGTCCAGACCTGATTTCATCCACTGCACGATCGTATAGAACCCATAGGTGTCGTCCGCCTGGCGCAGGAGAGCAATCTGGCCGCGGGTGTAGTAGTTCGCCTTGATGACCTGCTGTTCCTGTTCCTCTCCCAGGTGGGCCATCAACTTGTAAGAGACCAACTCGCAAAAACCTTCGATCGCGTCGCGGCTGACGAACCGATCGGGGGGCAGTTGCTCGTTGAGCCACGCGTGTGTCATTTCGTGGGCGCAGACGGCCATCATGCGCGCCTTGGGCAGGCCGCCGAGCAAATGGATCGAATGTTTCAATTCGCCCTCTTCGTCCGGGCGGCTTTGGGCGTAGCCGAAGATGGAGGGACACTGGCGTTCAAATCCCGGACGTTGAAACAGTTGCTCCATGTGAATTTTATCGACCACGGTGATGCTCAGGTTGGTTGCGGGAAAAGGCGGAAATCCGGAGAACAACCGGTTCAGTTCGTTTCGGGTCTCGATGCAGACCTGATTTGCCTCATCTTCGGACAGGACTACTCCCTTTGAGTCACGGGCACACAACACGCGGCCGTCCGGCAATTGCGTGAAATTGTTCTTAACCGGCAGACCGCAGAGGTAACATCTCGCGCTGAGCAGAGCGCAAGTCTTGCAAACCGGCTTCTGTTCTCCGGTGATCCGGTCGGTCATCAGGTAACCACCTGCGGTGATCCCCAGATCGCAAACGACACACCGTTGCGCTTGCAGGTTTGCCATAAAACCCAGGGCGGCAAGTGCGATGAAAATGAATTGTTTCACGCTTTTAACCAACTGACCGTCCATGATTCCACGATTTGCAAAGGTTCGTCATCTGTTGACCTGCAAAGCAATCCGAATACCAACTGACACCCAGCCGCTTTCCCGGATGGAGACCTCTGATTGCCAAGGACTCCCGGTTCGATCGCCCAACGGCAGGGAATGTAACAGAAGTTGCCCATGAGCCGTTCTTTCGTGCTCGTCCTCCTCCGCGTCCTCGATCGGATGGCTTGGGTTCGAGGACGAAGACGAGGACGAGCGCGAGGACGAACTGGTTCATGGGCCGAATGCATTCGGAAAAGCGAACAGGGGCTCTCCTTGGACCTCCCCCTCTCCCGCCCTTCCGCCTTCGCCAAGGCAACGAAGGACAGGTGCCGGCCCTCTGAACTCTTTCCGGACCCTGGCTACTTCGCGCGCGCCAGTTCGATTGCCGCCTCCACCATCTTCGCCGCGGTCAAACCGTGTTTCTCGTAAAGGTCTTCCGCCACGTAAGCCGACT
>WNGA01001560.1_pt1 | contig 35130 bp, 33 predicted proteins | sample 5400061 | NCBI WGS metagenome assembly WNGA01 (sample SAMN13153366, study PRJNA577476) | soil metagenome | isolation source: 100 cm soil or saprolite under grassland replicate 2 | place: USA:California | collected 2016-06-15
TCCCTGGCCGGTCGCCGGACCATGTCCACCGCGATCAAGCTCAGGGAGGTCGCCTACCCGGCACTCTTCGCCGCTGTCGCCTGAAGTCAGCGCAACATCTTCGCGAAAAACAAAGAACCTACGACCAAAGACTCTATCCCCTTCAGGTTCTTGTCTTTCGCAGCGGTCACCCCATGCCGGGGTTCGCTGAATAGCGAGGCCCTCGGTCACTGATCGTCGAGCACCGCATCCTTAGGCTCAGAAGCCCGTGAGGAGGAGCAGCTCCGAACCCTCGCGGGCGAATGCCACGCTGGTGGCGTCGGGCGAGAGGTCGACGTCGCGGACCTGGAGGTAGCTGCCCCCCCCGCCGGCCTCGATCGTCTGCCGCTGGATCGGCGGGCCGAGCGTGATGATCTCGATGCCGCGCTCGGTGCCGGCGAGGAGGCGGGTGCCGTCGGGGAACCAGTCGACGCGGCCGAGCGGGTACTCGACGTCGATGACGTCGGTCAGCGTCCGGCTGGCGAGGTCGAGCAACTGGATTTTTAGACCGGTGTTCAGGGCAAGCGTGGCGCCGTCCGGCGAGAAGCGCGGGGTATCGACGAAGAATCCAAGGTCCGATAGCACGGGCGGGCTCTGGCTCAGGTCGGCGAGTTGGAGGTGGCCGTCGTAGACCCCGTAGGCGAGCCAGCGGCCGTCGGGCGAGAGATCCGGATTGAGCGCGTCGGGGGTGTCGAACAAGAACTGGCTCGGCCCGCCGGTGAGCTGCGCCGTGCGCATGCCGGTATCCGCCGAGCCGTATATGAGCTCGGAGCCGTCGGCGGTCCATACCATGCCCAGCAGGCGATTGCCGTCGCTGGCGAGGCTGCGCGAATCGGCGCCCGCCGCCGTCATCACCGCCAGCTCGAAGGTGGTGGTGCCCGTGTCGCGCGCGTACGCGAGCAGCGTTCCGTCCGGCGAGAAGCGGGGACCGCTGCCCCGGATGCCGGTGATCGTCCGCGGGTGGCCGTTGCCGCCGCCGACGCCCCCACTACCGCCGGGCCCCCCGCCGCCACCGCCACAGCTCGCCAAGGAGACCAGCGCCATCACGACGATCCCGTCATTGGTGTGAAGACTTGCGGGGTACCGCGCCATCGCCGCAACGAAGCAACATGCTGGCGCCGACAGCACCATCGTGTCAACCGCACCCCGCCGCGGCGCTCGATTTTCAGCCGCGAAGCGTGACGGTGAGCCGCCGGGCTCGCTTGCACATGCGCGCCGAGACGTCGACGCCGATCGCCGTGCGTGCGCGGCGCTCGTGTGCCGTTCAATTGCGGGATTGGTCGGCCGGTTCCAAGGATAGGCGCCACGGAGGGTCATGCGAGAAGAAGCTGAGCATCTTCGCGAAGTTCGCCGAACCCGAGCGCTTCGAAGACACTCGCGTGCACGTGAAACCGGCATGGGTGAAACCAAAATGCGGGTTGGCGCGACTCTAGGGGTGTGAAGACAGTTAGCGCAGGCGTTGCTCCGGTGGCCAAGACAGTCGACAGGCGCACGAGCCGGTCGGCGACCGCTCCGATGCGCGGACGAGGCCGAGGTCTCCGTGGCCTTCTCGCGGGCTGCGTCGCGCTCGGCGCGGTGTGGTGCGGATGCCAGGGCTCGGGCGAGGCCGGCCACCAAGGCGGGACGGCAGGCAGCGCGCCGATCTCAGGTGCGGGCGGCACTGGCTCCGGCGGCGTGGGTGGTTCTGGAGGTACGAGCACGGGCGGCACATCCAACGGTGGTTCAGGGACCGGCGGTACCGCCGGCGCCGCGACGGTCGGAACCGGCGGCAAGATCAGCGGGAGCGGCGGAAGCGCGGCAGCCGGCAGCGGCGGAAGCGGCGGCACGACCAGCGGCGGAAGCGGTGGCGGCAGCGGCGGCACGACCAGCGGCGGAAGCGGTGGCAGCAGCGCCGGAACGAGCAGCGGCGGAACGAGCGCCTCCACCAGCGGCAGCGGCGGTCGCGCCGGGACGGGTGGCAGCGTGCCCGGCGGCAGCGGCGGCAGAAGCACCAGCGGCAGCGGCGGTCGCGCCGGGGCGGGTGGCAGTGTGCCCGGCGGCAGCGGCGGCACAAACAACAACGGCACCGGCGGGACCAGCGCGGGGGGCGGAAGTGGCGGCGCGACGGGGGGCCTGCCCGCGTGTCCGACGTCGGGTTTTGCCTGGCCCAACGGGGCCGAGGCTGCGGTCTCCCTAACTTATGACGACACCCTGGCGAGTCAGCTCGACAACGCCATGCCCGCTGTCGATCAGCAGGGCCTCAAGATGACCTTCTTCCTCATCACCAACGGTCTGGGATCGGCCGCGCTGAGGGCGCGGTATACGGCGGCGCTCGGTGCTGGGCACGAGCTCGGCTCGCACTCGGTCACCCATCCTTGCGACACCACCAGCTACACCTTGGCCACGATGGACAGCACCGAGCTCGACCCGAGCATCGCGACCTTGCGCTCAATGGGGGCGACGGCGCCACTCACGTACGCTTATCCCTGCGGCACCAACACAGTCGGCTCGAGCCAGAGCTACATCCCCGAGGTGACCGCGCGTTTCAGTGCCGCGCGCGGGGTCTCGGGAATCATCGCCGATCCGAAGACCGTCGACCTGGGCAACACCCCGGGCATGTTTCCGCCTGAGACCGATACCACAGGCTCGACGGCCATCGGGTACGTGACCCAGGCGCGCACGCAGAGAGGGTGGGTGATCTTCGGCTTCCACGGCGTGGGAGGCGATTACCTCATCTACCCGAAGACGGGCCACGATGCTCTGGCGCAGTATCTGGGCGCGAACAAGGCGAAGGTCTGGACGGCGACGTTCCGTGACGTCGCGGCCTACGTGGCCAAGTGCCGCTGATGCACGACCCATCGCCCTGTCGAGACTTTGTGAGATGGTTCAGCCAATCTTCCTCGGCCGCGTCGCCATCGCCCACTGGTGTTTTCAGACTCGTGTCCTGCTTCGGCGCTCCTCGCGCGCGTCTTGGTCGTGACCAAGGAAAGCCTCTCCACCCCGAAGCGATACGACGATGAGTCGCAGTGTCGCGACGCGCGGGCTGCGACCGCGCTCCTCGCGACCCGTGGTACGATCGATCGCCCTCTAGGGGCGGCCCCCGCCGCGCCCGGCAGGACGTTGGGCAGACATCGCATGTACACCGGGCCGTCTGTCGATGACTTCGAGATGCTCGAGCGCATTCCCCGTGCGTACGGCGAACTTCTCAAAGTGGTGAATGGCTACGTCGCGTACCGCGGAGGTCTGCACGTCCGCGGAGCATGCCGGCTGCCGGAATGGCATTCGCTTCGCGCGGCATGGTTCGGGGAGGAGGCGATCCATCGCCTCTTCCCGGTGGTCTCGCCAGATGACGTCCCTTTCGCGGAAGATGCGTTGGGTGACCAATTCGTCATCCGCCGGGATGTGGTCTGGAAGCTCGACGCCGAAACCGGCGCGCTCGCGTCGACGAACCTACGCTTGCAAGAGTTCGACGAAGCGGCGCGGGCTGATCCTGATCAGTTTCTCCAGCTCGGGCCCCTCAATCAATTTCAGGCCGAGGGTGGACGGCTCGAACCCGGCCAGCTGCTCAGCGTGTACCCGCCGTTCGTATTCGAGGAATCCGCGAAGGGCGTCAGTCTGAAGGCGGTCCCGACACTCGAACGCCGACGCTACCTTTCCGATCTCGCGCGCCAGCTCCGAGACGTTCCGGACGGTGCGTCCGTCCGATTCGCTCCCGAGACCTAACCACAAGTCGCCGCCCGTATCGCCGTTGCAGCCGAACGCCGCGACGCCGGGAGGCCGAACATTTCGTTGCAACCGAGCTGTTGTCCGCGCAGTTCAAGCATCCGGCATCGAACGCGCCGCGATGCTCTGACGTAACGGCTTAGGCGAGCCCCCCGGAGACCCCCCAATGATGAAGCACAATCGAGAGCCTGCGCCGGCATCCCGCCGGGTAGGGGTAGCGGGATGTTCTCTCTTTCTGATCGGAATGGCGGTCGCCTGCGTGCCGAGCTCCGATAACGGCGGGCCAGGAAATTCGGGGACCGGTGGCACATCGAGCACCGGTGGTGCAGGTACCACCGGCAGCGCGGGCACGGGTGGTCCCTCCACCGGTGGCGCAGGCACGGGCGGTTCCTCGTCCATGGGCGGCACAGGCACGGGCGGTTCCTCTCCCACCGGCGGCGCAGGCACGGGCGGTTCCTCGTCCACCGGCGGCGCAGGTACGGGCGGTCCGCCCCCCACGGGAGGCACGGGCGGCACGTCCAGCACCGGCAGGGGGGGCGTCTCCGGCGGCAGCGGCACGGGCGGGCGCGCCGGATCAACTGCCGGCGCGACCGGCTCGGGGGGGAGCAGGGGGTCCGGGGGCTCTGGTTCCGGCGGTACACGGTCGGATGCCGGTACGGATGCCCCGGGTACGGCCGGCTCCTCGGGAACCGCGGGCAGCTCGGGAGCGACGATGAGCGCCGGATGCGGCAAGACCTCCTCCGCGGTTACGTTCCAGACGGTTTCCACCGGTAAGGGTACGGGCGGCAAGGTGACCATTCAGAGCAGCGGCGAGAGCCGGACCTTCGTCATGAGGCTTCCCGACAGTTACGACAATAAAAAGCCGTACGCCTTGTACTTCGGCTTTCACTGGAACGGCGGCACGATGAACGACGTCGACAGCGGCGGATCGAATGGGTACGTCATGGCCCACTTCGGACTGCAGGCTTTGTCGAAGAACGGCGCCATTTTCATTGCACCCCAGGGCAACGGTAACGGCTGGGCGAATTCCGGTGGACACGACCTGCAACTGGTCGACGACATCCTCAAGCTGGTCGAGGACAACTACTGTGTCGACACGACGCACATCTTTTCCAACGGCTTCAGCTACGGCGGGGGTATGACCTACGAGCTCGCATGCGCTCGCGCGAAGGTGTTCCGGGGAGCCGCGATCTACGAAGGAGCGAAGTTGAGCGGTTGCGACGGCGGCAAAGATCCGATCGCCCTGTGGCAGATGGTCGGCCTGGAGGACACCGTCTGCGGGATGAATCTGGCAACTCCGATTCGCGACCAGTTCGTGAGCAACAACGGTTGCACCCCCCAGAGCCCACCTCAGCCGCCGAAGGGGCCGCCGTATTCGAAAACCATGGGGCACATCTGTACCGACTACGCGGGATGCTCGTCGGGCCATCCTCTTCGTTGGTGCGTGCACCAATCAGGTCACGGCAATGCCATCGTCGATGGAACCAACGACCTCTACAACTCGTGCGCGACGCCTCCCAAAACGTGCTCTGACTCGTGCCCGTGCACCTGGGTGCCGGCCGACGTGTGGAAGTTCTTCTCGGCCCTCTAACGACGATGTCAAAGGTCGTCGCAATCACGTCCATGTAGCTCGACGGCTACGTCGCCGACAAAAACGATGGCATGGCGGAAGTGTTCGACTGGTACTTCACGTCGGGGGACGTCGAATTCAACACCGGAGGCGCGGACCCGATGACGTTCAAGGTGTCGGCGCCGAGCGCCACGCACCTTCGCGGTCTCACGTCCGGACTTGGTGCCATGCTCACCGGTCGACGCACTTTCGACGCCGCCCAAGGCTGGGGCGGAAATCACGCCTGGGGACCAGCGTTCGTGCTCACCCACCACATCCCTGCCGGATGGCCGCGACCCAACTCGACGGTCCACTTCGTGACCGACGGCATCGAAAGCGCCGTGCGCCAAGCCAAAGCCGCCGCCGCGGGGAAGGCCGTCGGGGTCCACGGCGCCGACACCATCCAGCAGTGCCTGAATGCGGGCCTCCTCGACGAAATCCACGTCGACATCGCGGCGGTTCTTCTCGGCTCGGGAGTTCGCCTCTTCGACCACCTCGCCCGCACCCCAGCCGCCCTTGGCAACCCGACGGTGATCGCCGGCGTCGGCGTTACACACCTGCGCTACCCAGTACGCAAGCCGTAGTCCCAGACCGGTGGAATTACCTCCTCCCATTCTGGCAAAGGCGGCTACGTTTACTGCCCGTCGTGCGCTGCGCTAGGATGGGTCGCCGGATAGCCGGGCATTGCCCGCCCGTCGCGGCAGGTCACCGTTGCCGGCGCACGTGGGGCTGGGCTAGCGGCGATCGGCGGGGCGGCGTTCTTGGGACTCGCGGACCGAGCGCTTGGCGTCGGTCTTGATCTCCTCGAATGCGCCCTTGGCCTTGCCCTTCGCTTCGTCCGCGATGCCCTCGGCCTCGCGCACGCGATTGCCGGTCAGCTTGCCAGCGGCCTGCTTTGCCTTGCCCTTGGCCTTGTCGATGAGCTCTCCCATGTGGTGTCCTCCGACCTTCCTGCATTGCATGCGGGAGGCCAGCGCTCGGCGCTCGCGACTCCGGGGTTTCGCGCGGTGGGCGCGGAACCTCGTTACCGAGCGGTATCGAAGCGGCGTACGGAGAACGGACCGAGGTCGACCGACGACTTCCCGGTCGCGACCAACTCGGCGATCGAAACAGCCGTGATCGGCGCGAGCAGGATGCCGTTGCGGAAGTGGCCGGTCGCGAGCACGAGGCCGCGGACGCCGGTCGCGCCCAGCACGGGCAGGTGGTCCTCGGTGTAAGGACGAAAGTTCGACCACGAGCCGGTGACCGCGGCGTCCGCGAGGCCCGGCACCAGCGTACGCGCGAGGCCCAGGATCGACGCCAGCCCGCCGACCGTGACCTGTTTGCGGAAGCCGGCCATCTCGACCGTGCTGCCGGCGAGGACGGTGCCGTCGCGGCGCGGGACCAGGTAGCCCCGGCCGTGCACGGACACCACATGCCGAAACATCGGTGGCCGGGTCTCGATCGACACCAGCTGTCCGCGCGCCGGCCGCACCACGGTCGCGGGAACGCCGGCGCCTTCCACCAGGCCTGACCAACTGCCGGCGGCGACAACGACGGTGGCGGCGGGCAACACGTCGCCGTCGAGCTCGACGCCGGTCACGGCGCCGCGATCGGTCACCACGCGGCGGACGTAGCGGCCGGTCAGGAAGCGGGCACCCGCCGCGGCGGCGGCCTGGGAGAAAGCGCGGGCTAGCTCGCGGGCGTTGACCTGGCCGTCGTCGTCGAGCGCGAGCGCGGCGCGCACTTCGGGGCCGAGCGCCGGCTCGCGCGCGCGGGCCTCGGCGCCGGTCACGAGCTCGACCCGAAGCCCGGCGGCGGTTTGCCAGGCGCGGCGCGCGGCGAGCTCGCCCTCCCCCACCTCGTCGAGCGCGGCGGCGAGCACGCCCGAGCGGTCGTAGCCGATGTCGATGCCGGTGGCGTCGCGAAGCTCGGCGGCGAGCTCGGGGTAGAGCGCGCGGCTCTGCAGGCCGAGGTCGAGCAGCGGGCCGGGGCCCTCGGCCTCCATCTGCGGGCCGAGGATTCCGGCCGCGGCGCTGGACGCCTCGGCGCCGGGGATGCCGCGCTCGATGACGGTGACGCCGACGCCGCGCTGGCGCAGCCGCAGCGCGACCGCCGAGCCCATGATGCCGCCGCCGATGATGGCGACGTCGGCGGCGCCGGTGGCATGAGGGGCATTGCCGGGGTTGCTCGCCGCCACGCTAGATCCCCCCCATCGGCGCCGCCGTCCGTTGCAGCTTCCCTTCCAGCGACTTCGACGTCCACACCTGGTTGTCCGCGTCGACGATCACCGTCGCGCAATCGGGGAACGACTCCACCAGCGCCAGGCCCTTCTTGGGGCCGAGGATGAACACCGCGTCGTCGAGCGCGTCGGCGAGGAACGCGGTGGGGGCGAAGATGGTCACCCCGCGCGACGCGGTCGCAGGGTATCCGGTCTTGGGGTCGATGATGTGGTGGTAACGCTTGCCATCGAGCACGAACGAGCGCTCGTAGTCGCCCGCGGTCGAAAAGGCGTGGTTCTCGATCGGCATCTTGGCGATGACGTCGCGCGCGCCGCCGCGCGGGTTGCGCACGCCCACCATCCAGTTGGCGGTGCCCTTGCGTCCCGACACGTAGAGATCGCCGCCCGCCTGAACCATGAAGTTGGTGAAGCCTTCGTGGCGCAGCACGTCCGCACAGCGGTCGACCGCGTAGCCCTTGGCGATACCGCCGAGCCCGATGCGCATGCCGGGCCGCCGCAGCTTGACGGTGCGCGCCTTGGCGTCGACCACCACCGCGCGCCAGTCGATGAGCTTGCGGCGGCGCGCGATCTCGGCCGCCGCGGGCAACGTCTTGTCCATCTCCTCGTCGAACTTCCACAACCCGCGCATCGCCGCGTAGGTGATGTCGAACGCGCCCTCCGAGCGCTTGGACATCTCCAGCGACTTGACGATCACCTCCACCGTCTCGGCGCTGACCTTCACCGGCTGCTTGCCCGCCGCTTCGTTGATCAGGACGACGTCGCTCTTGGGCTCGCCGATGCGGTGCCAGTCGGTCATGAGGCGCTCGACCCGCCGGATCTCGTCGTACGCGGCGACGAACGCGCGCTCGGCTTTGGCCTCGTCGGCGGTGAAGATCGAGAACGCGACCTCGGTGCCCATCGCGCCGTACGTCCGCGACAGCACGTGCGGCGGCTTGTTGGACGCCGGCGCGACCGGCGCCGGCGCCGCGACCCCGGCGTCGGCGACAAGCGCTGCGACGAGGATCATGGTCCCGACCATCAACCGTCACCATAGCATCCGCGCGGGGAACCCTCAGCCAGCTCCGACGTTGAGATCGGGCGCGTCGCGGAACCCTCCCAGGGTTCCGCCTGCGATATGATGCCCGCCGTCGTCGCGCCAAAGGAGGTCCCCTGTGAACGTTCGTCACCTGAGCCCGCTCGTCGGAATCCTGATCCTGCCCGCCTGCATGGTCGCCACGACCACCCCAGCGGGGTCGGGCGTCTACGGTCCGCCGCCTGCCGGCGGCATGAACGCGAGCGGCGCCATCGAGGCGGGTTGCAGCTACAACGGCACCAACTTGCCTGGCGACATCGGCGCGGTGTTCCAGGTGAGCTGTCCGCCCGGTTGCGAGTCGATGGGCGGCGGGCTGTGGGGCAGCGACGTCTACACCGCGGACTCCGTGATCTGCCGCGCCGGCATCCACGCGGGCGCGATCTCGCCCGCCGGGGGCGTGGTCAGCGTTCGCCTCGAGCCCGGACGCCCCGCCTACCGGGGTAGCTTCCGCAACGGCACTCAGTCGTCGGACTACGGCAACTACGGCAAGAGCTACGCGGTGCTCGGCCCGGGCGCGCCGGTCGCCGGGGCGTATCCACCGGCGGGCGGATACCCTCCGCCCGAGCCCGCTTATCAACCCACGCCCACACCGCCCCCGCCGCCCCAGCCCCCGATCTATCAAACGCAGCCGGCTCAACCCGCGTACCCACCGCCCCAGCCGCCCCAGCCTGCCTACCCGCAGCCGGCCGCGCAGGTCGTCGAAGCCGGGTGCAGCTTCAACGCGACCCAGCTGCGGGGCGCGCCGGGCAGCTCGTTCCTGGTCGCGTGCCCGCCCGGGTGTCTCGCAACCGGCTCCGTGTGGGGCACGGACCGCTACACCGGCGACTCCGGGATCTGCAAGGCCGGCATCCACGTCGGCCTCATCAGCGACGAAGGCGGCGGCCGCGTGTGGGTCACCATCGAGCCCGGGCAGCCCGCCTACCGCGGCAGCCACCGCAACCGCGTCCGTTCGAACGACTACGGCAGCTACCCGTCGAGCTTCCACCTCTCGCCCGCGCGTTAGTGACTAGTGATCGCGTCGAGCGGGAGGTTCGGAACCCTGTCAGGGTTCCGAGTCTAATTACAAATCCACACTCGCGTGTCGGCGGGCAGCTCCTTGACCAGCGACCGCAGCACGTTGCCGCGCAGGAGGTGCCAGATCGCGTTGCGCTGTGACGTGCCGACCATGACCGCGGTTGCGCCGAGCTTGCGCGCCGCGCCCGCGACCGACGCGCCGCCGCCGTCCGGGTAGCGGGCGGCGACGTCCACGTACTTGAGCGACAGGAACACGAACGCGATCCCGGTGGCAGCCACGAACGCGGCCGCGGGTGATGGGCTCTGGCCGCCGAGCTCTCGGAACAGGAGCCCGGGCACGTAGTAGATCGACGTCCCGATGTCCGCGAACACGACCGCCCACGCCAGCAGCGGGCCGAGCCGACCGGAAGACTTGCGGCGCTCGAGCAGCGCCTCGGGAATGGCGGCGAAGCGCTGCGAGTGAGGCCGGTGCCGCGCAGCGCCGGGCAGCGGCGGGGCCGGTCCATCACTCACAGATCACCACGTGCACCGGCTCGGGCAGCTCGCGCAATAGGCGCTTGAGCACGTTGCCGCGCAGGAACTGCCACACCGCCGAACGGGCGGTCGTCCCCATGAACACGCAGCGGATGCCGAGCGCCTCCGCCGCCTCCGCGATCGACGCGCCCGCGTCGTGGGCGAGGCGCCAAACCGGTACCGCCGCCATCTTCTCGTCCGCGATGTCCGCCACCGCACCTTCGAGCACTTCCAGCGCGTCGTCCGACGGGCCGGTGCGGGGCGGGAAGAACAGCCCCGGCACCTCGTCGACCACGATCAGGACCACCGCCGCGTCGCCGGCGCCGCGCGCGCGCCGCGCGGCCTCGCGGCACAGGTTGTGATTGCGACCGCGCAGGGCCACCATCGTCGTCGACGGGTACGCGGCCCGGAGCTCCACCGCCTCCTCGAGGGTGACCACCTCCTGGGCGCCGGGGCCGGCCGCCGCCCGCTCGGCGCTCGCCGCGCGCAGATAGCCGAACCGGCCCGAGCGGATCCAGCCCCGGTGGGTGACGAACGCGATGCCGAGCTGGATGCCGGTGACCAGGATGCCGTAAAGAGTCGCGCGCGGCTTGGTGAGCCAGCTCGTCACCCAGGGGAAGAGCAGCGCCAGCGTCGCGATCGCGCCCACCAGCAGCCGCAGCCCGCGGCGCTTCTCGCGCCACGCGATGACGTCCAGGCTGATCGAGGTGATCGCGTACGATCCGAGCAGGCCGAACGCGAAGATCTTGCCCAGCGACAACAGGCCACCGCCGGTCACCACCACCAGCAGAATCGCCGCCAGCGTGATCACGATGATCGCGCCGCGCGGCGTGCCGAACCGCTTGTTGCGCGCGGCGAGCGCGGCCGGCAGGTAGCCGAGCTCGCCGACCGCCTTGAACACGTTGTAGCAGCCGATGAACGCCACGTTGGCGGCCACCAGCAAGAACCCCGCCCCGCATAGCGAGATCATCACCAGCAGCGCCCGGCCGCCGTAGATCTCCGCGACCGCCGCGAGCAGCGCGGGCTGGTTCTCGACGTGGGCGGCGCGGGCACCCTCGATCGCGATCGCCGTGAACGCCGGCACGGTGCCGACCAGGCTGACCACGACCAACCCCGCGACGATGCGGATGACGCGGCGGCGCGGCTCGCGCAGCGCGGGCGCGAGCTGACCGAGCGACTCGAGCCCCGAGAACGCCAGCCACGCCGCCGCGAATCCTGCGGCGGCCTCGTCCCAGCGCTCGCCCGCCATCTGCGTGAGCTGACCCCGCAGCCCGAGCCAGGTGGTCGGATCGACCTTGGCCACGACCGCCACCGCCAGCGTCAGCTCGAGCGCCAGCGTCGCCAGCGCGAACGCCAGCGCCAGCCGCGACAGCTCGCGCACGCCGATCCAGTTGAGAAACCCGAGGATCAGTATCGCGACCACCGACAGCACGGGGATCTCGTAGGCGAACGGCTGGATGGCGGCGATGTAGTGCAGCGCCGTGACCGCCGAGATCGCGATGGTGAGCAGGTACGCGCTCACCATCAGCGCGCCCGACATCACCCCCACCCGCGGCCCGAACGCCTCGGTCGCCGCGGCCACGCCGCCGCCGCCCTTCGGGTACCGGTGCGCGATCTCGAGATGCCCGGCGGCGACGAAGATGAACGCGACCGCCACCACCAGCACGAACCACGGCGCCAGCGCGCCCACCTCGGCATAGAGGATGGCGGGGACGTAGAACACCGACGTCCCGATGTCCGCGAAAACGATCGCCCAGGCGAGCAGCGGTCCCAGGTGACCGACGCCGCGGCCCGAGGGCTGAAGCTCGATTTCCGGAACGGGGCGCTTGGGACCCGCGGCGGGTTCCTTCATCTATCTCCCACGCGTTTGCGCGAAGGCTTTCACGATTCCTGGCTCGAACGCAATCGCGTCACCAGCGCCGCCGCACGCTCCCCCTTGACATGGAAGGCGAGCCGGCGCCGGTCCTCGGCCTCGATCGCGATCTCGATCTCCAGCCTGTCGGCGGGCAGCGCGTTCGGGAAACGGTCCAGCCACTCGACCGCGACCGCCGCCCGGTCGCAGGCCTCGCCGAGACCCAGCTCGTCGAGCTCGCGCGCGTCCTCGATCCGGTAGAGATCCGCGTGCACGAGCGGCACCGGGCCGGGGTGCTCGTTGACGAGCGCGAACGTCGGGCTGGCCACGTGGCGGCCGTCGATCCCCATGCCACGGGCGATGCCCTGCACGAGCGTGGTCTTGCCCGCACCGAGCGGGCCCAGCAAACCGATCACGTCCCCGACCTCGAGCACGCGCCCCAACCGCTCACCGAGCGCGACCACCGCGGCGGCGGTGTCGGCGGCGAGGACCAGAGCCGGTTGCACCGCGCCGCTCAGAACCGAATCTTCTCGAAGTGAACGAGGTCCGCGAACGCCGCGAACCGCTCCCGGATCTGCCCGAGGTCCAGGCGGCGGAACCGGTCGAGGCTGAAGTCCTCGACCGAAAACGACGCCAGCACCGAGCCCAGGATCATCGCGGTCCGAATCGTCGCCGGGGTGACGTTTCCCTCGCGCGCCATCCAGCCCATGAACCCGCCCGCGAACGAATCGCCGGCGCCGGTCGGGTCGACGACGTCCTCGATCGGAAACGCGGGCGCCGCGAACACGCCGCCCTCGTGAAACAAGAGCGCCCCCGCGTCGCCGCGCTTGATGACCACCGCCTTGGGACCGAGCTTTCGAATCGCGCGCGCCGCGGCGGGCAGGTTGGCCTCGCCCGACAGCTGCCTCGCTTCCTCGTCGTTGAGCAGCAGCATGTCGACGCGTTCGAGCAGGCGGACGAGATCGGGCCGCTTGCCTTCGATCCAGAAGTTCATGGTGTCGCACGCGACGAACTTGGGCTTGCTCGTCTGCTCGAGCACCGACAGCTGCAGCACCGGATCGATATTGGCGAGAAACACGCACTCGGAGCCCGCCCACGCCGGCGGCAGCTTGGGGCGAAAGTCCTGGAACACGTTGAGCTGCGTATCCAGCGTCGTCCGGGTGGAGAAGTCGGGGGCGTACACGCCCGACCAGCGAAACGTCCGGCCCGCAACCCGCTCGAGGCCCGCGAGGTCGACGCCGTGCTTCTCGAACAGCTGCGTATGCGCGTCCGGGAAGTCGGTGCCCACGACCGCGGTCAGCCGCACCGGCGCAGGGGCGAGAAACGACGCCGCCACCGAGAAGTACGACGCCGCCCCCCCCAGCACGTCGGCGTGCTTCCCGACCCGGGTCTCGACCGTGTCGAGGCCGACGGATCCGACCACCAGCAACGAGGACGCTTTCGACGATTGGCTCAAGGCAGCTCCCTTCCGTAGAGCGCGTGCAGGCGTTCCCGTGCCTCCGCGCCGATGTGTTCAGGTGACGTCAGCACCGCGCCCGCGGCGGCGCGCGCGCAGCCGCACGCGGCGATGCCGGGAATCTCCGCCGGCAGACGCGCGATGATCTGGCGGGCCGCGGCCACGTTCGCGGTCAGCACCTCGACCACGGCCGCGGCGCTGACCGCGGCCTCGTCCTCGTGCCAGGCGTCGCGGTCGGTGACCAGCGCCAGCGCCGCGAAGCACAGCTCCGCCTCGCGGGCGAGCTTGGCCTCGGTCACCGCGGTCATGCCGATCACGTGCGCGCCCCAGCCGCGGTGCAGCCGCGACTCGGCGCGGGTCGAAAACTGCGGGCCCTCCATGCACACGTAGGTGCCGTTGCGCTGCAGCCGCTTGCCCGCGGCAGCGGCCGCCGCCGCGCGCGCCACCGCGTCGCCGAACGCCGGGCAGGTCGGCTCGGCGAACCCCACGTGGCCGACCACACCGCCGCCGAAGAAGCTCGAGGCGCGCAGGTGGGTGCGATCGATGAACTGGTCGCAGAGCACGAAGTCGCCGGGGCCGAGCTCGTCACGCAGCGAGCCGACCGCCGTCACCGACAGCACACGCGTCGCGCCCAGCGACTTCAGCGCCCACACGTTGGCCCGATAGTTGATCTCGGAGGGCGACAGCCGATGGCCGGGGCCATGACGGGGCAGAAACAAGAGCCGCGCGTCCCCGATCTGGCCGCTCACCACCGGCGCCGACGGGGGACCGTAGGGCGTTGATACCTCCAGCGTCCGCCGGTCGCCGAGACCGTCGATGTCGTAGAGGCCACTGCCTCCGAAAACGCCGAGTATCATGGGGTCCGGCGACCGCTTCTAGCACGCCGCCGACCATGGCTGACGGCGATGTCATCGAATACTTGATCGCGCACGGCGCGTACGTGGAGGCCGCGCGCATCGCGGCGAGCCGCGGCGAGCTCGGGCGCGCGGTCGCGCTCTATGAGCGGGTATGGCGGTTCGCCGACGCGCTGCCTCTGGCGCTCGCGATGGGAAACCGCGGCCTCGCGGTGCGGCTGGCGCTGGACGCCAACCTGCCCGAGCGCGCGACCGAGATCGCCGAGGGCGCGACCGGCGACGAGCTGGCGGCGGTCGCCGACGCGTTCTCGGCGCGCGGCCGCCCGTTCGAGGCGGCGCGGGCGGCCGAGCGCGCCGCTGACCATCGTCGAGCCGCCTCGCTCTACCGCCGCGCCGGCGCTCCGCTCGACGAGGGGCGCGCCCGCGCGCTCGCGGGCGACCTGCGCGAAGCCGGGCTCATCTACGAACGGCTGATCGCGACCGCCGCGGGCGACGAGGCCGGCGCCGCACATCTCGAGCTCGGACGCCTCTTGCACCGCCTCGGCCGACCCGAAGATGCCGCACGCCACCTGCAGACCGCCGCGCGCACTCCGGGGCTGCGACTCCGCGCCCAGCGGGCGCTGGCCGGGCCCATGATGGCGCTCGGGTTTCGGGGCGCGGTCGCCGAGATTGGCGCACGCCTGCGCCAGGGCGGCGCCGCCGCTCCGCGCACGCTGGAAGCGCTCGCCGCGCCCGAGGCGACCGCCCGCGAAACAACCGACGGCCGCGGCGCGGCGGGCACGCCCCACACGTTCGAGCGCTTCCGGATCAGGCGCCAGATCGGCAGCGGCGCGGTGGGCCGGGTCTACGAGGCCTTCGACACGCTGCTCGGGATCCCGGTCGCGCTCAAGCTGCTCAGCGTCGGCGGCAACGTCGGCGAGACCGTCCCCGGACCTGAGCGCCAGGCCTACCTCGGCTTCGCGCGCGAGGCCGAGGCCGCGGGCAGGCTTCGGCACCCGAACATCGTCGCGCTGCACGACGCGCAACCCGCCACCGGGATGTTCGTTTTCGAGCTCCTGCCGGGCGGGACCCTCGGCGATCGCCTGGCGACCGGCGGCCCGCTGTCGCTGCCCGCCGCGCGCAGGCTGGCGCTGGACGTGCTTGCCGCGCTCGCGGCCGCCCACGAGCACGGCATCGTTCACCGCGACGTCAAGCCCGGCAACGTGCTCTACGACGCCGCCGGCAACGCCAAGCTCGGCGACTTCGGCGGCGCACACCTGGCCGACTTCGGCCAGACCCAGACCGGCGGCTTCCTGGGCACCCTCGCGTACATGTCGCCGGAGCAGATCACCGGCGCCGCGATCGGGTTCGCCGCCGACCTCTACGCGCTCGGGGCGACGCTGTTCGAGGCGCTCACCGGACAGCCGCCGTTCCGGGGACCGGACCTCGTGGCCGAGCACCTGGCCGAACCGCCGCCGGCGCCGTCGTCGCTCAATCGCGTGCTCTCGGATGCGCACGACCGGACGCTGCTGCGCGCGCTCGCCAAGTCGCCCGCCGATCGCTTCGGGTCGGCGATCGAGATGGCCGATGCGATCGCGGCGTGGCCCATCGAGGCGGCACCGGCGACCGCGCACGACGGCGCGAACCTCGCCCCGGACGGAGGCGACGTCCGAGGCACAATCGCCGACCCGCCGTCGGAGCCGCACGACGCCGATCCCCCGATGGAACGGGAGGTGCTGGTCACCGCCGACGCGCGGATCGTCATCCGCCGGGATCCCCGCACCGCGCGCGACGTGCTGGTCGAGGAGCGCGTGGCCCCGCTCGCCGACGGCCTGCTCGAGACCATCCGCGCGCTCGCCGCCGCCGGCGGCCCGTTCGTGCAGCGAATCCTCCGCCTGTCCGACGATCGCCGCGCGATCTGGTACGAGACCCTCGCGGGTGAAGCGCTGCCGCTTTCGGAGCTCACCCCCGAGGAGCGCGCGCAGGTGGCCGGCGCACTGGCCGCGCTACCCAAAGCCGCCGCCCGCTCGTTCGCCCGCACCCCCGCGGGGCCGGTGCTGTTGTTGTTATCGCCTTTGGAACCCTGAGAGACGTCCTTCGAGCCTCTGATCCCGGCGCTCACCTGTGTTGACCTCAGCATCGTCGAGAGGGAGCTGGGACTGCGCGTCGGCGGGGCGGCGCATCCCTTCGTCCGACGAGCGCAAAGCAAGCGGACAGGCGCCGTGGTTCGAGCCGCGGCCTCCGCGCCGCGCGCTTAGCGTCAGCTGACCACGCCCATGGGTTCTTACGACGCCTGCCCCTGTTTCGTGCGGGCTCGAATGCTGGCGCTCGAGCTATCGCTATCGCCCGCACGATGGCGCTCGTCGGACGAAGGGATGCGGCGCCCCGCCGAGGGCGGCGCCTGCATCGGCTCAGGCCATCTCCGGGATTAGTGAGTCTTCGGTGCGACCGGCACCTTGGCGACCGGCGGCTTGACCGCGGGCAGCTTGGCCGCGGGTAGCTTGGCCGCGGGCAGCTTGGCGACCGGGGCGGGGGGCGCCGGGGGCGGGACCTTGCCGTCGGCATCACCGAACACCAGGTCGCCGAACTTCTCGAGCGCGTGGAAGTCGCCCACCATCGGCGGCGACCAGCCGGCGGCCTGCTGCGGCTTGCCCTGCGGCATGTCCATCCGAAACATGGCGAGGCGCCAGACGTCGCCCGGTGACGGGGGCAGCTTGACGCCCGACTTGTCGTCCATGCCCTTGACGTCCTCGAGCGGGATCGCGAGCTCGGCCGTCCAGCCCTTGTCGACGTCCTCGCGCTTGTTGAGCGTGCCGTCGACGCGCACCTTGGCGACCATCTTCGAGTTCCACGAGAACTGCTTGAGCTTGGGATTCACCGTATCCTCGTACCGCCGCCGCTCGGGCAGGTAGGTGTCGAACACGTTCCCGTTAGGCGCCACCTGCAGCTCGACGTACGTCTTGCCGTTGCCGTCGGCGTCGATCATCAGCTCGTCCGCTTCCTCGGTCCACAGCTTGTCGTCGCGCTTGCCGAGCTTCGCCCAAACGTCCGAGTCGGCATTGTCGAACGCGACATAGAGGAACTTCTTGTCCCACGCGATCTTCGCCTCGGTCTTCTGCGCGGCGGGCGCGCCGGTCAGGGTATTGACGAAGGCGCCCGTCGACTGCGCGTCCGTCCACAACGCATCGTCCAGCTTGCCGTCGAGCTTGGGCGGCTTGCTCGCGAGTCGGGCGACGTAGCGCTTGCGCGCCTCGGCCGCCGCCGGGGCCGCGGCGCCCACCGGGATCGATGCCGCCAGCACCCGCCCTTCGGCGTCGTGCGGCCCGGTGCGAACCGTCATCCGCGTCGGCCCCCGCCACATCCCGACGTAGACCTCGACCGTGGGCTTGCTCCAGCCCGCCGGCAGCCGAATCGTGTGCGAGTCGCGGACGATGTCGCCCGGCTTCCACGCGCTCACCGGGTACTTCCCCTTCACCGGCGCGTGGTCGGCGTTGATGAAGTTCTGTTTTTCGGACCCCTGGAGGTGCGTGAACGTCTTCCAGCCCTCGCCCGGGGCGGCCACCAGCTTCCAGTAATGCGTCAGCGTGACGTCCTTGTTGGGCTCGATCGGCACCGCGTCCACGTCCAGGCCCAAATAGATCGCCTTGCCGTCCAGGTCCGCATTCACGGGGTAGCGCGGCGTCGGCGCGGTCGTGAGCACGTTCTGCTTCGCGACCGCCATGTCGTCCGCGGTCGGCTTGTCATCCTCCTGCTGCACGCACGCGGACGCCGAGACCAGCGACACGAACGTGAGGACTCTGAGGGACGCGCTTCGCATGCGGGCGTTTCTAACAGGGGAACCATCGCCCGCCAAGACGCAACCTTCTTCCGCGCGCGAAGCGCGGCTTTGCCGCGCGGAGTGAGCTGGGGGCGCGGGGGACCAAAGCGCGCGAAGCGCGCGACGTCCGCCGATCTAATGACCCCTGAAGCCGCGGAACGCGACCTCGACCAGGGTTTCGGCGCGGGCGAGGTACTCGCGGAGGTGTGCGCGGATCTCCCGGAGCAGCGAGCCGCCCCCGGGCTGCGCCGTCACCCCGACCGCGTCGATGCCTGCGCCCCGCGCGAGGTAGAGCGCGCGCGGCAGGTGGTACCCCTGCGTGGCGATCAGCGCCGTCCGCATCCCCAGCGCTGCCGCGTCGGCCATCGACGCCGCGGTCCGGTGCCCACCGCCGTCGAGAACGATGTCGGCGCGGGGCACCCCGCGCGCCACCAGCCAGGTCGCCATCGCCTGCGGCTCGTCATAGCCTTCGCGCGCCAGGCCGGAGACCAGGATGCGGGACGCGCGGCCCGCGTGGTAGAGCGCGTACCCGGTCTCGAGCCGTTGCACGAGCTCCCGGCCCGGCCGGCCGCTCGGCAACACGACGTTGCCGAGCACGATCACCACCGGCCGGTTCGGCGCGGCTTCCGCGGCCGTGACCAGCTGCGCGCGCGTCGTGCGCAGCAGATAGAGGTTCGCGACCGCGATCGCCGCCGAGGCCGCCAATACCGCGACGAGCAGGCGCTTAGCCCAGCTCCAGCGCGGCCGGTCAAACATCGCGGTAGACCTTGGCTGCCCCCACGTGCCCAAGCCGATGCCAGCGCACGTACTGTCGCGACAGGTGGAACAGGATGTCGTCGCGCCCGGCCCCGCCCTTGACCGCCTTCTCGACCCAGTCGAGCACCGCCTCACGCGCGTCGGGCGGGTGGAACAGGAACGTACGCCCGAACATCACCGCGCTCCCGTCCCAGACGAGGCGAGCCTCGAAAACGTCGCCGGGCGCGATGCCGATGGTGCTCCGGCGCTCCAGCACCAAGAAAGAAGCGCCCCCGACCAAATCCTCGAGCTCGAGCACGCGCTCCACCATGTCGACGCGGGTCAGCGTGAACAGGCTGCGGTGGCTGGTGGCGAGCGCGGCGAGCGCGGCGCGCTCCTCCGCCGGCCAGCCCGGCACCAGCTGCAGGCTCTCGTCGAGCGCGCGCATGATCGGCGGCCCATCACCGAGCGTCATCGGCCGCTCGAGCAGGTACCACTCCAGAAACGAAGCGACGCGACCTTCGAACAGCTCGGCGTCGTCGTCGAACACCTTGCCCGCGCGGTCGAAGTACTCCTCGCGCGCACGCATCGCCTCGAGCTTGTGCGCGCCCTCGCCGAAGCGCTCTGCCAGCCGATCGAGGAGACCGTGAATCATCGCCGCACGGCTAGCGCCGGCGTTCCGCCATGGCGGCGCAGAAGCGATCGAATAGGTAGTTGGCGTCGTTGGGGCCGGGCGACGCTTCGGGGTGGTACTGGACGCTGAACACGGGCAGCTCGCCGTGGCGCATGCCCTCGACGGTCTTGTCGTTCAGGCTGACGTGTGAGAGCACCGCCCTGCCCTGCATCGAGTCCACGTCGACCGCGAAGCCGTGGTTCTGGGACGTGATCTCCACCTTGCGCGTCCCGAGGTCCATCACCGGATGGTTGGCGCCGTGGTGGCCGAACTTGAGCTTGTAGGTCTTGCCGCCGAGCGCGAGCCCCAAGATCTGATGCCCGAGGCAGATGCCGAATACCGGCAGCTTCGCGCGCACGAGCTCGCGGGCGGCGTCGACCGCGTACCCGACCGCGGCCGGATCGCCGGGGCCGTTGGACAGGAAGATGCCGTCCGGCTTCATCGCCAGCACGTCGCGCGCCGAGGTCGCCGCCGGCACGACGTCCACCCGGCAGCCCGACGAGCGCAAACGGCGCAGGATGCCGCGCTTGATCCCGAAGTCGTAAGCGACGACGTGGAAGCGCTTGGGCGGCGCCTCGGCCGCCGGCGTCGCGCCGCGCGGGCCGGGCCACACCGGCTCGTCCCATGCGTAGGGCGCCGCGGCCGTCACCTCGCGCACGAGGTCCCGTCCCTCGAGCGACGGATGCTTGCGCGCCTTGGCGACCGCCGCCGCCGCATCGCCGACCTCGCGCGTGATGATCGCGCGCTGCGCGCCCGACAGCCGAATCCGCCGCGTCACCGCGCGGGTGTCGATGCCCGCGATGCCGGCCACGCCGTGCGCCGCGCACAGGTCGTGAAGTGTCCCCTCGGCCCGCCAGTTGGACACCACCGGCGAGAGCTCACGCACGACGAACCCCGAGCACCACGGGCGCGCCGACTCGAAGTCGACCGGGTTGACGCCGACGTTGCCGATCTCGGGCGCGGTCATGGTCACGACCTGGCCGCGGTACGAGGGATCGGTCAGCACCTCCTGGTACCCGGTGATCGCGGTGTTGAACACGATCTCACCGGCGCCGTCGGCGGCCGAGCCGAAGCCGGTGCCTCGGTACACGGTGCCGTCCTCCATCGCGAGCAGCGCGGGGACCGGATGCTTCGCTTCGCTCATGAACGCTTCTCTCCCGAAAACACGATTTTGCCACCAACCACGGTCAGCGCGGCGCGCCCGAGCAGCGCCCGCCCCGAAAATGGCGTGTTGCGCGATCGTGACCGCAGCTCGCCGGGCCCGCACGTCCAGGCGGCCTCTGGGTCGATGACGGTCACGTCGCCAACCGCGCCCTCGGCCAGCGACCCGCCCGGCAGGCCAAACGTCGCCGCCGGCCCGACGCTCATCCGCGTCACCAGCGCCGCCGGCGACAGCGTCTGGTCGCGGACCAGGTCGAGCATCAGCGGCAGCGCGGTCTCGAGCCCGATCATCCCAAACGCCGCCTGCTCGAACTCGACCTCTTTTTCGACCGGCGAATGCGGCGCGTGGTCGGTCGCGATCGCGTCGATGGTCCCGTCGGCCAGCGCCTCGCGCAGCGCGGCCACGTCCGCGGCGGCGCGCAGCGGCGGGTTGCACTTCGCGTGCGTGTCGTAGCGAGCGCAGGCCTCATCGGTCAACGTGAGGTGGTGCGGGGTGACCTCGCAAGTGACCGGCAGCCCGCGCCGCTTGGCCTCGCGCAAGAGCCGCACCGAATCCGCGCTGCTGACGTGGGCGACGTGGTAGCGCGCGCCGGTCAGCGCCACCAGCTCGAGGTCACGCGCCACCATCGCCGACTCCGCCGACGTCGGCTGCGCGCGGATCCCGGCGCGTGTCGCTACCGGGCCCTCATTCATCGCGCCGCCCGCCGACAGCGTGAGGTCCTCGCAGTGCTGCACGACCGTGAGATCGAACGTGCGGGCGTACTCGAGCGCGCGCCGCATCAGCTCCGCGCTCATCACCGGATGGCCGTCGTCGGACACCGCGACGCAGCCCGCCTCCTTGAGCTCGCCCATCTCGGCCAGGGCCTCGCCCGCCAGCCCCTTCGAGATGGCGCCCACCGGGTACACGCGCACCGCGCCGACCGCGAGCGCGCGGCGGACGATCATCTCGGTCACCGCGCGCGTGTCGTTGGGCGGGGTCGTGTTCGGCATCGCGCACACGGCCGTGAACCCGCCCGCGGCCGCCGCGCGCGTGCCGGTCTCGATATCCTCTTTGTACTCCTGCCCCGGCTCGCGTAGGTGGCAGTGGAGGTCGATGAGCCCAGGCACCACCCAGCGGCCACGAACATCGACCACCCGCACGTCACGCGACAGGCCGTCGGCAATGCCGCGCGCCACGCGAGCGATGACGCCATCCTTGAGCAGCACGTCCGCCTCGGCGTCGAATCCGCGCCCATCGATGACCCGGCCGCCTCGCAGACAGAGATCCATTTCCGCCGGGGTTTCTTGATAGGGGCTCTGCGCCCCCGAGTCAACGAGTTTCGGGCCTGTCGGCCGATCGACTACCGCGCCGCAACCACGACCAGCGGGTGACGCTCTCAGGCGGCGCGCAGCATGGGCAAGATCGGACCGTCGGGGTGGGCGGGGTTCGGGATCACCTCGCCGGTGCTGGGCACGACGACGAAGTCCATCAGCTCGAGTTGGACCGCGCCGAGCAGCGGTTTCGTTCCTTTGGGAAGAACGATCGCGTCGCCGCCCACTCCGCGACCCATCACTTCGACCCACAGTCCGCAAGAAGGTTATTGCCCGGATTCTGGCCTTACCGGGCATGGCCTGGGCGCTTCGCGAGAGATAGGGGTTCGCGAAGAAGCGGCGCCGCCCGCGTCACACGGGCGGCGCCGATTGCCCGATGTCGAGTGTCTCGCGCGGGATGGATTCCTCAAGCTCGATCCAGCCGCGTAAACACCTTCTCCGGACAAACGAAGTTACGGAGCCGGGCAGTCGACGACCGAGAACGCGCCCAGGATCGGGTGCGAACCTGCCGGGGCCGACGGCAGGCCGGTGAGGCACTTGCCGGTGGGGACGACGACCGGCGACGATGGCGCGCCGGTCGACGAGATCGTCAGCGTACCGGCCGACACCCGGATGCCGCCGCCGAACGTCGACGTCGAGGGCACGGCGACCACGGTGGCGGCGGCGCCGCCGTTGTCCAGCTTCACGCCGTAGCTCTCGTCGAGCAAGTACGACGGTGGCGGCGTGGAGTAGTCGGCCGCGACGACGCCGAGGTGCCAGCCCATCGAGAGGTCGAAGCGCGGCGTGATCTCGGCCTGCGGCTGGCCACTCGCATCCAGGGAGACCCGCAGGTCGAACTTGCGCGCGTCGTTGGGGTTGAGGCCGAGATCGAATACGCGCGCGCCCCGGACGTCGACCGTCGTCAAGCCGACGCCCAGGCCGGTGGCCACGATCGCGTCGGTCGCCTCGGTGAACGTCGCCTGGCCGTAGAGGCCGCCAATGCCGACATGCAGATCCCGGTTCGCCGACGCGATGCCCTGCGGATCCCAGTCGCCGAGCACGTTCAGCGCGCCGATGGCGACGTCGATGGTCAGCGACTTGTTGACGCCGTCCGCGGTCACCGCGAGCGTCGGGTCGCTGGCGGCGAGCTGCACGTCGGGACCGAGGGCACCGTTGCTGTCGATGGTGGCGACGTGAATCGCCTGCAACACCGAGAAGCTGCCGGTGACGTTCTTGTCGCCGTTCTTCTCGACCGCGAAGCGAACCCGGCCGGTGAGCGCCTCGAACTGGGTGGGCGTCGGGCTCGCGGTGCCGAGCGTCTGGTCGATGACCCGGCTGGCGGCGTACGCCTTGGGCAGGTCGACCTCGATCGCGATCAGGTTCGAGTGGACGACGAATTGCGACAGCTCGAGCCGGCTCGGCCCGATCAGAACCGTCAGCCGGCCGCCGTCGCCGTCGGCGCGCAGCGCGATCCGGACCGCCAGCTTGGTGAGGTCGTCGACGCAGCTCTGATTCAGGGCCGGCAGCGTGCCCGGCAGGTCGTCGTCGCTGGGCAGCGCGCGGCAGGTGGGGTCCGGGTGCAGGAGATAGATCGCCTCCTCGTCGGACGTGCTCTCGAGGTTCGCGGGCGCGAGCAGGCGCTCGCGGATCCAGAACCGAAGGTCGTCGGCGGTGGCGTCGGCCTGCTCTTCGGTCGTGAGCATGGACGGCACGCCGGCCATCGCCATCGCCATCGAGCTACCACTCAGGCCGCTCATCATTCCGGGCGGGACCGGCGCCGGCATCGCGCCCGCGAGCCCATCCCCCGCCCCGCTCAAGCCGTCGGCGATCGTCTGCAGGCCCGAGTCGCTGGCCCCGGTGAACGCGATGCCGCCGCCCGACTGGTGCACCATCTCGCGGGCGTGGAGGGAGATCCGGTTCACGAGGTCATCGGGGTTGATGGGGTCGCTGCAGGCAGCAAGCGAAAGCGCGAGCGAGGCCATGGCGGTCGATGTCGGGATTAGGCGCATACGCATGAACGGTTCCTCCGGGTTTGGTGAGGGCGACGTGCCGGGAACGCTTTGCAATTGGCGTGACAGCCTGGGCGACCCGCAGATCTCGGCCAAACCCCGCATTCCTGAACGGCGCGCCGCGTGACGCCCGTCGCTCCTCACCACGCCCAGCGAGCAATTCCTGACACGCGTGTCATCCCACGTCGCATCGGAGGCGGGCTTGCCCGCCGGAGAGACCTGCCCCTCGCGCGCTATTCCGCGCTCTCGCCGCCGGCGAGCAAGTAGAGGATGGCCATGCGGACCGCGACCCCCCGGCCCACCTGGTCCAGGATGACGGCGCGCGGGCCGTCGGCGACCACGGAGTCGATCTCTACGCCGCGGTTGAGGGGCCCGGGGTGCATCACGATCGCGTCGGGCTTGGCGAGCTCGAGCCGGCGGGCGTTGAGGCCGAAGTAGCGCGAGTACTCGCGCGTGTTCGGGAACAGCGCGCCGCTCATGCGCTCCTTCTGGATGCGCAACATCATGATGACGTCGGCGCCCTCGAGCGCGGGCTCGATGCGGTCGTGGACGGTGACGCGGCCGCCTTCGCCCAGCTGGTCGATACCGGGGGCGAGCAGCGTGCGCGGCGCGGCGACCCGAACCCGCGCGCCCAGCTTGGTCAGCGCCCAGATGTTCGAGCGCGCGACGCGGCTGTGGCGGATGTCGCCGCAGATCGCGACCTCGAGGCCGGCGATGCGCTGCTTGTGGGCGCGGATGGTCGAGCAGTCGAGCAACGCTTGGGTCGGATGTTCGTGTGCGCCGTCGCCGGCGTTGACCACCGCGGCCGCGAGCTTGCCCGCCAGCATCTCGGCCGCGCCCGCCTGCGCGTGGCGCACCACGACCACGTCCGGGGCCATCGCATCGAGGTTGCGCGCGGTGTCGAGCAGCGTCTCGCCCTTGACGGTCGACGACGCGGAGCCCGAGATGTTGACCGCGTCGGCGGACAGCCGCTTGGCGGCGATCTCGAACGAGGTCCGGGTGCGGGTCGACGGCTCGAGGAAAAGGTTGATCACCGTCTTGCCCCGCAGCGTCGGCACCTTCTTGATGGGCCGCGCGGCGATCTCGAGGAATCGCTCGCCGAGATCGAGAACGATCTCGATCTCGGCGGCGGATAGCGGCTCGATGCCCAGCAGGTGGCGATGACCAAACCCGGTCACGCGCGCCGCTCCCGCAGCACGACCCGGTCCTCGTCGCCGAGCTCCGCGAGCATCACGCGCACCGACTCGCTCGCCGTGGTCTCGAGCGCGACGCCCACGACGTCGGGCTGGATGGGCAGCTCGCGGCGGCCGCGATCGACGAGCGCCGCCAACTTGACCGCGCGCGGCCGGCCATAGTCGGCGAGCACGTCCATCGCGGCGCGCACGGTGCGGCCCGTGTACAGAACGTCGTCCACGAGCACAATCGTCCGGCCGTCGATGGGCTGGGGAAGCTCGGTCGGACCGATCTCGGGCTTGGGCAGGCCGCGGAACACGTCATCGCGGTAGAGGCTGATGTCGACCGCGCCCAAGAGCGGCGTCGGCTCGCCCGCCTCCACCAGCATCGCCACGAGCCGCTGGGCCAGGAACGCGCCGCCGGTGCGGATGCCGACCAGATAAAGCGGCCGGTCGCCCTGGGGCACGCGCTCCACGATCTCGAGCGACATCCGCCGCAACGTCCGGCCGACACCGGCCGCGTCCAGGATCTCCCGGCGCTCGATCAGATCCTTGTCGGGCGGCGGCTGGCGTGGCGTCACGGCGTCACCGCAGCTTCCATATCACGTCGTCTTCACAGGTAGTAGCGGACGAACAGGTTGGTGAGCGTGCCCCAAACGCTCTCGGCGCCGAGGACGCCGATCGACCACACGCGCTCCCCGGGGCCGCTCTGGTAACGGAATCCGAGCCCGGCCAGCATCCCGATCGACAGCGCGGGGACGCCCACGAAGCCGAAGTGCAGCTCGGCTTCCAGCGCGGCGCGCAACGCGATCATGGTCGTGCTCTTGGTGGCTTCGCTCGGACCGGGCCGGAACCACACGAGCGCGAGGTCGGGGCTGGCGCCGATCGCGAGGTGCCGCCAGTTCCCGAGCAGCAGCGTCATGCCGACGATCGGGCCGACGCCGAAGTAGGTGTCGAGGGTCTGCGTCCCGTCGCGGCCGCCGCCCGCGGCCAGCACGAGGCCGCCGTTCCACGCGAAGTTGCGCGTCGTCCAGCTGCGCACGCCGAGCGCGCCCATCGTGACCTGGCACGGCGCGGTGACCACCGTCGGACAGCCGAACCCGCCGCGCAACGACAGCGGCAGCGGCCCCGGATCGAACCGGCGGGCCTCGATCCCGAGATGCCCAACCACCGCGTCATGATCCGATGCCGCCGGGGTCTCGTCCGCGGTCGGGATCGGGCCGGGATGAACCACCGGCGCCTCGACCACGGGTTCCACGGGCGCAGGCTGGGGCGCGGGAACCGGTGCGGGCGGCGGTGGAACCACGACCGCGGGCGGCGCCCCGGGCTTGGCCGCCACCGGCGCCCCTGCGCCAGCGCCACCGCCCACGGGGGGCGGGTCCGCCGCGCGCGCGGAAGTCGTGGCGACCGAGAGGGTGAGCGCGAACGCCACCGCGAAAAACGCGCGGCGCTCGAGCGGACCGCGACGTCCCACCACTCAGGCCCCGCCACGTACGAGGCAGATGCTCGCGGGCAAGCCAGCCTTCGGGGGCTCGCAGCTGTAGCCGGCGGCGGCGCGGCTGCAGGTGGCGGTGCCCGCGCCGCAGCCTTCGTAGCAGCCGGCGATAGGCTCGTCAGGACCGCCGCGTTGCGCGCAGGCGGCGCTCGGTCCCGGGCACGCGTCCACGCCCGAGGTCACGCTCGGCGCGCATCCGAAGATCTGGCAATAGCCGCCCAGAAACCGAGGGCCGGTGCTGCACACGCCGCCGACCATGCATTCCGTGTCTCGCGTGCACGCCGATCCGGGCACCGCCGTCTTGCGGAAACAGACGCCGTGCGCCGTGTCGCACGTGTCCGAGCCGTTCTGGAGCGCGACGCAGCTCGCGTCGGTCGTGCAGTCGTTGGTCGCGCTCGAGGAGAACAGGGTCTGGCAGTAGCCCGACACGAGATCGTCCAGCGGATCCTCCGGCGTGCCATTGTTGCCGACCACCAGCCGGATACAGCGCTGGTCCGCGCCGCAATCGCTGTTCACCGCGCACGTACCCGAGCACGCCGCCCGGTTCGTGCCGGACGAGCCCACGAAATCGTGGTCGAAGCACTGGCCGCTGCGGCACTCGCTATTGCCCGCGCAGGCGGCGCCGAGCGACTTGGTTCCGCCGGCGCGGCACGCGCGCAGGCTGGTCCGCGCGCCGTACAGCACGCAGCCTTGGCTGGCCGGGCACCCCGACTCGCGCGCGCACTCGGTCGCGACGATCTTGCCGCGCGGTGTGCACATGCCCACCCGCGCCGGCGAATTGTTGGGGAGCGATTTGTTGACCGCGTACTCGAGGCAGCGTCCGGGCCCGGTCGCGTCGCTGGGACAGTCGGCGTCGGTGCGGCAGAGCGCCGCGCAGAACGTAGCGCCCGGGAAGTCCGGGGCGGTGATGCACAGCGAGTCATCCGCGCAGCGCATGCCGGCCACCGTCGTCGAGCACGCGTCCCCGAACGCGCGCGCGCCGGTGGGCGGGTCGACGCAGGTCAGCTGGAAGGCATTGCCCGCCGCGACCGGATCGCCGACCACACACGAACGGCCCATGTTGCACAGCGAGTCGGCGCCGGAGGTCGCGAACTGGTTCGAAGCGAGCAACGCCGCCGATGGCAGCACGCCGCAGAAGTTGACCGGGCAGCGGCCGCCGCCGGCGGCGTCAGCCGGACAGTAGGGCTCCGAGAGCGTCTCCTGGCCGAGGTCGGGGGGCGCCTCCATCCCCGCGTCCTTGCGAGGAATCGTGGCGACCTGCTCGCGGCACCCCGACAGCGTCGCGCCCAGCGATACGGCCGATAGCACGCCCAACACCACAAGCGAGTCACGAAAGTTGGTTTTCAAGTGTCGCGATTATGCCACGGGTGTTCGGGCGCGATAAATTCACGTCTCGCATGTCCTCTTCCTCGTCCTCGTCCTCGTCCTCGTCCTCGCACCCGACCGCCGCGATCTTGTTGATTGGGAACGAGCTGCTGTCGGGCAAGGTCGACGACCAGAACGGGCGCATGCTGATCCGCGAGCTGCGCGAGCTGGGCGTCGCGCTCGGGCGCATCGAGGTCGTCCCCGACCGGTTGCCCGACATCGCAGACAGCGTGCGCGCGATGTCGGCGCGCTTTGACCACGTGTTCACCTCGGGCGGCGTGGGGCCAACCCACGACGACGTGACGCTGGCCGCGGTGGCGGCGGCGTTCGACATGCCGGTCGTCCGCCACCCGGAGCTCGAGCGACGGCTGCGCGCGAGCTACGGGGCCGAGATCCACGAGCGCGACCTGCGGATGGCGGACGTGCCCGCGGGCGCGCGGCTCGAGTACGGCCCCGCCGGGGCGGCATCGACGTGGCCGGTGATCGCGGTCCGCAACGTGTGGATCTTCCCCGGCGTGCCGGCGATCTTCCGCCGCAAGCTGGACGCGGTTCGCGAGCGGTTCCGCGCGACGCCGATTCACACGCGCGCCGTGTACTCGCGGCTCGGCGAAGGGCCGATCGCCGGGACGCTCGACGCGATCGTCGCGGCGTTCCCCGAGGTCGAGATCGGGTCCTACCCCCACCCGGGTGCGCCCGACTATCGCGTGAAGATCACGCTCGACGCCCGTGACGCGGCCACGCTCGAGCGCGCGGTGACGGCGCTGGTCAGCGGTCTCGGAGATGCGGTCGTCCGCGTGGACTAGCCGCTCTCGCGCGAAGCGCGAGTGTCGGCTATTTGTGAGACGAGCTCTGGGCGCGCGGGGGTTCGACGCGGGCGGCGTCGCGGCGGCGGCGTCGCGCTCGCCGCCTGCGGCCGAAGCCCGCAGCGGCCAGCAACACCATCGCGGTGAGCCCGGTCGCGTCCGGCCGCGGGGCCGGCATCCGGCAAGCGCAGCCCGAGCTCCCGTCGAGGCCGGTCGAGCCGCCGCCGCCCGCCGTGCCGGTCGGGACGGCGGTGCCCGCGGCCCCGGTCGCCGAGGTTCCCGCGGCCCCGGTGGCGACCGTCCCCGCGGCGCCGGTGGCGCTGCTGCCGGCGGTGCCGGTGACCATGCTGCCGGCGGCGCCGGTCGTGCCCGCCGCTCCCGGCGTGCCCGTCGTTCCCGCGGTGCCCACGGTGCCAGCCGAGCCGGTCGTGCCGGCCGCGCCGGTCACCATGCTGCCGGCCACGCCGGTCGTCCCGCCGCGCCCAGCGGCGCCGGTCGTGCCACCGCGGCCCCCGACCCCGGCCGTGCCGGCGGCACCGGTCGTGCCGCCGCGCCCCCCCGCGCCCGTCGTCCCGCCGCCCCCCGAGGTGCCCGCGGAGCCGGTCCCGCCGGTCGCGCCGTACTCGAACGCGCCCAGGTCGGGCGCGGAGCCCACGAACGGCAGCCCGACGTCTGCGCCTTTGTCGATGAGATCGCTACCCGCGACGAGGTGCATGAGCCCGATGTTGGGCAGGCTGCCGTCCGCCTGGCGCGGCTCTTCGGCCTCGGCCTCCATCATGTTGATGAAGTCCGCCGCCGACACCGTCACCGACAGGTTCCACGAGTTGGACGTCGCGGTCCCGCCGTTGAGGTTGCTGATTGTGCCGCCCGACCCGGTGGCCAGGTTGTTGCGAATGACGTGGTCGGAGGGATAACCCGAATCCGAGAGCATGTTGAAGTTGGCCGGGTTGTTGAACGCCGTGTTGTTGAAGAAGTTGATGCGGCCCGGGTGGTGATTCCCATAGAAGCCCTGCGCCCGGTTCTTGAACGCCATGCAGTTGTGCACGTTGTGGGTGGCGGCGCCGCCCGCCGGCGTGCTCGGCGGCGACCCGTAACCGCCGGCCTTGAACCCGGCGCCGTTGCCGGAGGCCGTCATCGTGCCCGGCTGGTAGCCATTGCTCCACGACCAGGAATTCTCCACGGTGCAGCTCCCGGCGGCGTTGATGAAGTCGTAGCCGTCGTCGCTGTTGCGGAAGCCGCGGCAGCCGCGGATGACGTTGCCGCCGCCCGAGGAGTGACAGCCGAACCCGTCGCCGTTGCCGCCACCTTCGAGCGGGTCGTAGTTGTCGTGCGAGTCGCAGTTGAGGACCAGGTTGTTCGAGCCGCTGGTGATGAAAACGCCCGGCGCCTGGTTGTGATGGACGTTCATCTGTTCGACGACGTTGTTGCTGCCCTGAAAGCGAATACCCCAGCAGTCGCCAGTGACCTGCTGCTGCACGCCGCGGATCTCCATCCCCTTGATGTGGATCCAGTTGCACTGGATGTTGAACCCGGTGACGCGCTGCTGTGGCTTCAGGTTGTAGAAGTCGAAGATCGGGGTCTCGCCCGGGTACGCGACATAGTGGATGGGATTGTTGGTGCCGCCGCTCTTCATGAAGTTGACGCCTATCGTGTTGGTCGTGCCCGAGAACATGTAGACACCGCCCCGGACGTACACCGTGTCGCCCGCCGACGCCGCTGTCTGCCCGCGCCCGACGGTCGCGAACGGCGCGGCCATCGTGCCCGCCGCGCTGTCGCTGCCGGTCGGCGCGACGTAGTAGTCCATGGCACGGGCGGCGGCGGGAACCATCACGGCCGCGACCGCGATCATCGCGAGGACGCGACAGAAGCGAAGACGGGCTGGGGGCACAGAGCTCATGCCGGATAATGTCGCGAAATCCGGGGACCTTCACGCGATTCTGGTACAAGAACGACCATGCCAGATGTCCCGCCAGCCGTAAAAGGCATGAACGACATCCTCCCGCCCGAGGTGTCGAAATGGCATTTCCTGGAGGAGAAAGCCCGCGGCGTGCTGGAAGCGTTCGCCTACCGCGAGATCCGGACGCCGGTGCTCGAGTACACGCCGCTGTTCGTGCGGTCGGTCGGCGAGGTGACGGACGTGGTCGAGAAGCAGATGTATACGTTCGACGACCGCGACGGGCGATCGGTGAGCCTGCGGCCCGAGATGACGGCGTCGGTCGTGCGCGCGTACGTCGCCGAGTCGCAGTGGAACAAGGAGCCGGTGACCCGCTGGTACTACGCCGGCCCGATGTTCCGCCACGAGCGCGCGCAGCGCGGGCGCTTGCGCCAGTTCCACCAGATCGGCGCCGAGCTGTTCGGCGCGGCCGAGCCCTCGGCCGACGCCGAGATGATCGCGATGCTGGTGACCCTGCTCGCTGACCTCGAGCTGCCCGGGAGCTCCGTGGAGGTGACGATCAATTCGCTCGGCGAGCCCGAGGAGCGGGCGGCGTACCGGGACGCCCTGGTCGCGTATTTCTCGGCGCGGCGCGATCGGCTGGACGACGACTCGCGCCGCCGGCTCGAGACCAACCCGCTGCGCATCCTCGACTCGAAGAACCCGGACGTCATCGCCGCGAGCGCCGAGGCGCCGGTGCTGCTCGACAGCCTGGGCTCGGCGTCGAAGGCCCGGTTCGAGCGTGTGCGCGAGCTGCTCGACAGCCTCGGCGTCAAGCACGCCGTGGATCCGCGCCTCGTGCGTGGGCTCGACTACTACACGTCGACGATCTTCGAGATCAAATGCAGCGCGGGCGAGCTCGGCGCCCAAAATACGATCGCGGGCGGTGGGCGCTACGATCGGCTGGTCGCGTCGCTGGGCGGGCCGGCGATGCCCGCGATCGGCTTCGCGCTCGGCGTCGAGCGCACGCTGCTGGCGATACCCTCGCCGCCCGACAGCTACGAGCCGCCGATCAACGTGTTCTTCGCGCCCATGGACGCCGACGCGCTCGCCTACGCGCTACCGCTCGCGCACAACCTCCGTCGCAAGGGCATCCGCACCGAGATCGAGCACCGGCCAGCCAAGCTCAAGGCGATGCTCGGCCGCGCCTCGAAGCTGCACGCGCGCGCCGCGATCATCATCGGCAGCAACGAGATCGCGACCGGCAAGCTCATGGTCAAAGATCTCGCGCAGGGCACACAGTCCGAGGTGCCGGTCGGCGACCTCGAGACCAAGATTCGGCAGATGCTGGACTAGGATATTGTTGCAGTAAGTAGCCGCACACTCGCGCTTCGCGCGAGAGCGGCTAGTGTCCGTCACAGTCTGGAGAACGTTGCCATGATGCTGACCTCGAACGCGTTCGCGGCCAACGCCGACATTCCAGCACCGTACACGTGCGAGGGCGGCGACCACGCGCCACCGCTGGCGTGGTCGGACCCGCCGCCCGGTACCAAGAGCTTCGCGCTCATCGTCGACGACCCCGACGCGCCCGATCCCAAGGCGCCCAAAACCACCTGGGTACATTGGATCGCCTACAACCTCCCCGCGACCACGAGGTCGCTGCCGGAAGGTGGCAAGTTGCCGCCGGGCGCGTTGGCCGGCATCAACGACTGGAAGCGCACCGGCTACGGCGGCCCCTGCCCGCCCGTCGGCAAGCACCGCTACTTCTTCAAGCTCCACGCGCTGGACACCACCCTCCCCGACCTCCACCGCCCCGCCAAAGCCGCGCTCGAACAGGCGATGCAGGGCCACGTCCTCGCCCACGCCGAGCTCGTCGGCTTCTACGAGAAGCAAAACAAGCGGTAGCCCTGACAGGGCGGCACTCCCGTGAGGACGACGCCGAACCGGCGCCGCCCAGCTCGGCCACCGCGGCGGCGATCGGGTCCCATCAATAACAGAACTGCAGCGGCAGCGAGGTCGTCGTCCCGGCGCACGCGATGCCGACGCTGGCGTTGTGGCAGCGCTCCCCGGTCGGGCAGTCGCCGTCGGCGGCGCAGTACTTCCGGCACACGACGCCGCCATCCGGGAGACCGAGGCACGCGCTGCCTCTCTGGCAGGGCATGTTCCCCGAGCACGCCGTCCCCACCCCGCCGTCGCCGTTGTCCGGGCGGCACGCGACGAGGGCGGTGCTCCCCTGGCAGCCGAAATCGCATTCGCTCCCGGCCGAACAGTTCTGGAGCGCTGGCTCGCAACCGCTCCCGCTCACGTCCGGCGCGCTGTCCTCGCGCGACCCGACGTCGGTCCCAGCGTCCGCCCCGGCAGTTTTTGCGGCACCGCAGGCGGTGGCGGTCAGCGCCACGACGATCGCCAGCGCGACCATCACGGGGGATGCCGTGGCGGCGGGCGTCCGCATGGCCTCGAACCCCGGGCTCCTACTTCCCGTTGCCGAGCTCGAAGCCGTCGTGCAGCGCGCGCACGGCGAGCTCGGCGTACTTGGCGTCGATCACGCACGAGATCTTGATCTCGGAGGTGGAGATGAGGTGGACGTTGATGTTCTCGCGGGCGAGGATCTCGAACAGCTTCAACGCGACGCCGGCGTGGTTGCGCATGCCGACGCCGACGATCGACACCTTCGAGAGATTGGTCTCCGACTTGATCTGCTCCGCCGTGCAGAGATCCCCGCAGTGCGCGAGCAGCAGCTCCTTCGCGCGCGTGAGGTCGGCCGCGGGCAGCGTGAAGGTCAGGTTGGTGCGCCCGTTCTGCACGAACGCCTGCACGATGACGTCGACGACGATGCCCGCCTCGGCGAGCGGTTTGAACACCTTCGCCTGCACGCCGGGGGCGTCCGAGATGCCCTGCAACGTGATTTTGGCCTCGTCCTTCGTGGCGGTGACGCCGGCGACCACGACCGCTTCCATGGCTTTGTCCTCCGGGACGACCCACGTCCCTTCATTGTCGTTGAAGCTCGAACGGACGTGGATGGGCACGCCGTACTTCATTCCGAACTCGACCGATCGGATCTGCAGCACCTTGGCGCCCAGCGACGCGAGCTCGAGCATCTCCTCGTAGCTGATGCGTGACACCTTGCGCGCGGTGGACACGACGTTGGGATCGGCGGTGTAGACGCCGTCGACGTCGGTGTAGATCTCGCACGCGTCCGCCTTCAGCGCGGCGGCGATCGCGACCCCCGACGTGTCGGAGCCGCCGCGTCCCAGGGTCGTGATGTTGCCGTTCTTGTCGACGCCCTGGAACCCCGCGACGACGGCGATCTTGCCGTCGTCGAGCGCGGCATGGATCGCACGCGCGTCGATCTCCTGGATGCGGGCGCGGGCGAACGCGCTGTCGGTCAGGATGCGGACCTGGTGGCCGAGCAGCGACACCGCGCGCCCGCCTTCGGCGTGGATCGCGAGCGCGACCAGGCCGACGCTCACCTGCTCGCCCGTCGACGCGATCACGTCGAGCTCGCGCTCGTCGGGGCGCTCGCTCATCTGCTTGGCGAGCGCGAGCAGGCGGTTGGTCTCGCCCGACATCGCCGACACAATGACCACCACCTTGTGGCCCTTGCGTTGGGTCTCGAGGCAGCGGCGCGCGACCGCCCGGATGCGCTCGACCGTGCCGACCGAGGAACCGCCGAATTTCTGCACGATGAGCAAGGCGCGAGGGTTTTCCTTTACCCGGCGTGCGGCGTCAAGGGGCAGCGTGATACATCTCGAGCATGGCCGACGCGCTCGAGCTGCACGTCACGATGCCCGACACCGAGCAAGCGGGCGTGCTGGCCCGGGCGCTGGTCGAAGAGGGGCTGGCGGCCTGCGTGAACATGGTCCCCGGGGTGCGCTCGGTCTACGTCTGGCAGGGCCGCATCCAGGAGGACGAGGAGGTTCTGTGCCTCGTCAAGACGCGGCCCGCGGTGTTCGAGCGCGCCCGCGACCGCATCCTGGAGCTGCACCCCTACGAGGTCCCCGAGATCCTCGCGTTCGCCGTCGACGACGGCAGCCCCAGCTATCTCGACTGGCTCCGGCGCGCAACCGGAGGAGATCCCGGCTAGCGTCCGGCTGAGCCGACGGCTAAGCCGTCGGCTGTCAGGATTCGTAACATCTGCGGAGCACCCGGCGGCCGCCGGCTCTTGCAGCAACCACCCGCAGACTCAAGTGGCCCGCGCCGAAGCCACACGCGCCCGGTTCAAGTTGGCCGCCCCCCGGTGGGCAACATCCGCCGAATCAAGGTCGGGTGGGGCCGAGGCGCCCTGGCCGGGTGTTCCTCGACCCGCAGAGCTCCGCCCGCGAGCCGCCATCCGATGCGAGCCATCCAGGTGGACGGCTCAACCGTCGCCGGCGCCTCGGCGGACACGGCCGGCGCGTGCCGCCACCCGGTGAAGTGCGGACCCGAGCTTCGCGGATCGATGCACGCC
>WNGA01002611.1_pt1 | contig 35129 bp, 36 predicted proteins | sample 5400061 | NCBI WGS metagenome assembly WNGA01 (sample SAMN13153366, study PRJNA577476) | soil metagenome | isolation source: 100 cm soil or saprolite under grassland replicate 2 | place: USA:California | collected 2016-06-15
ATCATCGACGCCCCGGGCCACCGGGATTTCGTCAAGAACATGATCACAGGCACGTCCCAGGCCGATGCCGCCGTCCTCGTCGTCGGCGGGGCGGAAGGCGTCCAGACGCAGACGAAGGAGCACATCTTCCTCGCCCGGACGCTCGGGGTCGAGCAGCTCATCGTCGCGATCAACAAGATGGACGCGACGAAGCCGGAGTACTCGGAGAAGCGCTTCACGGAACTCAAGACCGAGCTGAGCGGCCTCCTCAAGGGCGTCGGGTACAAGGTCGACAAGATGCCCTTCATCCCGATCAGCTCGTACAAGGGCGAGAACATCACGAAGAACTCGTCGAAGATGGCGTGGTACAAGGGCCCCGCCCTCGTGGCCGCGCTGAACGAGCTCACCGTGCCGCCGAAGCCGACGAACCTCGCGCTCCGCCTCCCGGTCCAGGACGTCTACTCGATCACCGGCGCCGGCACCGTGCCGGTCGGCCGCGTCGAGACCGGCGTCCTGAAGGTCGGGATGAAGATCCACTTCATGCCCGCCGACAAGGTCGGGGAGGTCAAGTCGATCGAGATGCACCACGAGCAGATCCCCCAGGCGGAACCGGGCGACAACGTCGGGTTCAACGTCCGCGGGGTGGACAAGAAGGACCTCCGGCGCGGGGACGTCGCGGGCCCGACGGACCACCCGCCGACGGTCGCCAAGTCCTTCACGGCGCAGATCATCGTCCTCAACCATCCGAGCGTCATCACGGCCGGCTACACGCCGGTCTTCCACGCGCACACGGCCCAGGTCGCGTGCACCTTCGAGGAGATCATCGCGGCGCTCGATCCGAAGACGGGCGCGCCGAAGCCCGAGAAGCCGGACTTCCTGAAGACAGGGGACGCCGCCCGAGTGAAGATCCGTCCCTCGAAGCCCTTCGTGATCGAGCCCTTCAAGGCCTTCCCGCAGATGGGCCGATTCGCGGTCCGCGACATGGGGCAGACCGTCGCGGCGGGTCAGGTCATCGACGTCGAGAAGCGGTGACCTCCATCTCCTCCTTCCGGTCGTTAGGTTGAACCATGCCCCAGAAGGCGCGGATCTCGCTGAGCGGAACGGACCCGAAGAAGGTCGACAACGTGTGCCAACAGATCAAGCTCATCTCCGAGCGCACGGGCGTCGCGATGTCCGGGCCGATCCCGCTGCCGACGAAGCGGCTCCTCGTGCCCGTCCGCAAGTCCCCCGACGGCGAGGGCAGCGAGACATGGGACCGCTGGGAGATGCGGATCCACAAGCGGCTCATCGACCTCGACGCGGACGAGCGCGCGTTGCGGCAGCTGATGCGCATTCAAGTGCCGGACGGCGTGAACATCGAGATTGTCTTGCGGTCGTGAACGCGAGCCGTCCTCCGTCGTCGGGCATCGCGAAGGCTTAATGATTCCGAGCGCCTAGGTGGCGCCGTGAGGGACGTGCGCTGGGTCCTCGCGGCCATCGCGGCGGTCCTCTTGGTCCTCGGAGGAGTCCTGTCGCTGAGCGCCGCGTCGGTGAACCAGCATCCACGCGTCCTCTCAGGCTATACGGCGTTCCCCGATTACAGCGCGGGCGTGGTCGGATCCGACCGCGCGAATGAGGTCGCCATCTCCCTGACTCTCACGACGAGGGATCCATGGATCCAGGGACAGCCTCAGGAACTCGTCGCGACCGTGGATGCGCAACCGGGCCCCGGCGTTGATGCGGTCGATCTGACCACCTTGATCGTGTATCTCGAGCGACCCGCCGCGGTGCACCCGACGATCCTGAACAGCGACCTGGTGCTCCTCGACCGGGTCGAGTCGACGAATCGATGGATCTCCCGCGACGGTCCAATTCGGATCGACCCTAACGCCGACGTGACGGGGAACGACTTCTTCCTCGGTTTCTCGCTCAGCCTGAACGTCGACTATGCGAACGGGCGGTCATACGGATACGGAGGCTGGCACCCGGACCTCCGAGTCGTCTCCCCGGACATCCTCCCGAACCTGGCGCCTTACGGCGTGACCTTCTTGGCTGGCGGAGCGGCATGCGGCATCCTGAGCGCGGCCGCGTGGACGTCCCGTCGGAACGGGATGCGGATCGCTTAGGCTCTGCCGAGAAGCGCGAATCCGCCGCTCCTTCCCGGAACCCTGAAGCGAGTCAACGCGCTCCGAAGTAGGAACGGTGGAGGGCGAGCAGGGCAACCACGTCCGCGAGGAAGAGCCCGAACCCGAGGGCGACCGTGGCCGTGTCGAGCATTGCGAGGACGAGCACGATCGGCCCGAATCCGGCCGCGGACGCGAAGGCCACGGGCCACGCCCAGATCCGGCGGCGCAAGAAGCCGATCCCCGTCGCGAAGGCGACGAGCGACGCATAGCCGCTCAGGAAGGCGTGACCGACCGGGTCGAGGTGGGCCCACAGGATCGCGAGCATCACGGAGAGGATCCATCCCGCGGCGGGCGCCATCGCGGGCCACGGTCGTCGATCCGCCGCGATGCTCACGAGGCACAGGACGATCGCCAGGACCCCGGCGAGGAGGGCCACCCACGGCCCTCCGACCGCGATCCGGTCGTACTGGATCGCGCCCGCCATCACACTACCGCCATCCGCTCCGGGCGGAAAAGAGTTGGGCGTTGCGGAATACAGGGAGGCCTCAGCCGCCGCCTGCACGCGCCCTCCGCGACGTTCGGGAACGTGTAGCCCGCGGCCTCGTTCAGCCGGACCGCCGGGCCGCCGTCCATGGAGAGTTCGTAGCCGTCAATCCCGGACACCGCATCGGCGCCGAGCCAGAGCACCATAATCCAGGATGAATAAAAATGTTCCCTGGAGCGGACACGGACACTCGGACTGGATAGCTCCGGACCCGCGTCGGGCGAATCGCGCGGAAAGCTTCATTTGAACGGCGACGCTCTGCGCGCGTCTGGGCCGGTAGATCAGCGGAAGATCGCCTGCTTTGCAAGCAGGAAGTCCTGGGTTCAAATCCCAGCCGGTCCACTCCCCCGGCCCAGCCCTCGGTCCATTCTCGGCCTCGCTTCCCGCGTTTCCTGTCCATGGCGTTGCGGGATGGCGCCGACGATTTTCGCTCCGACATGAAGGAACGGACGCGCGTTGCGGCCAAAGACCTAAATCCAACCCTCACTCTTGTGCCGCCCTATGCCGATGATTGACGTGTATGCACCGCGAGATATTTTTCCTGCGGGGACCGAGGGCCTGCTGGGCAAGGAACTTACGATGGCGGTTCTCCGTGCCGAGGGCGTGGCAACCCCGGGGCCCTTCCATCTGAACAACACCGCCGCGTTCCTTCACCTCATGGAGCCGGGTCAAATACACACCGCGGCAAGCCATTCCGCGCGCACCGTCCGCGTCCAGGTCATCACGCCTCCCGCGGCGTTGACGCGCGAAGGGCAGAAGCAACTCGTCAAAGAGATCACCGAGATCGTAACCAAGGTCTCCAACGACCCGACCCAATCTAGTCGCACGTGGGTGATTCTCACAGAGGCAGCCGAGGGCGGTTGGGGGCTCTCGGGCACCGCCTTTGGCCGGGAAGAATTCGCGGCGCTCGCAGCCAAAGCGGCTGCGGCACGCGCGAAGTAAGCGCACAATCAGTCTACGAATCCGAGTCCCATGGCGGGACTCCGGCCCAGTCCGGAGGCGGACCTCCTGGGCGTTCAGCCGCTTGTGACGCCGAGAGGATTTGAACCTCGGCAAGCCTGGAGCCCAGCCGGTCCATCCATTAACTGGTACGAAGGCGTCTAACGGCGACGCCTCTTGATCCGATGGGAGGGCCCGTGCCCCCCGCGGCGACGAGCGCGCCGCCGCGCAGCGCGCGTCATCCGAATCTCCTTCTGCGCCATCGATGTGGGAGAATGCTACCGCTATTTGAACCAAAGCTCTCGGGAATCCGGATGCAACGGACAAATCCAGAGCAAAAATGTGAAAGGGGCCCGGGTTGGCGGGCCGTGCTCACGCGACGGTGATGTGGCCGAGGACCGGGGTGAAGGTCCACGTGCCCGTGCCGGTCGACACGATCGATCGGGACAAGTCGATGTCCACGGTCAGCGTCGTCGTGCTGCCGGACCTGATCTCGAACGACGTCGTCGTCTTCAGCTCGCCGGACGGCACGGAGAATGTGACGGTCGTGCCATTAGTGAGCTGGCCGCTCGCGCTGCTCACGACGATCCGAATCTGCGTGTACTTGCCCGGCGCGAACCGAGCGTTCGCGAGCAGCTCGGAAATGTTCACAAAGGAGGCCAGGTCGACCGTCGTCCGCGTCAGCGTGACGTTGTGCCAGCCGACGTCGTCCGCCTTCCCGGCCTCGTGGGCCCAGACCTCGGTGAAGGTCACGTCCACGCGGGCCCAGTCACCGACTGCGTCCATCACGCGGACGTCCAGCTCGCCTTCGTACAGGTAGACATACGCGGCGAATCCGCCGAGGAAGAGGGCCGCCGCGAGGACCAGGGCGATAAGAGCGCGTCGCATGTCCATCCTCCGAACGTCCGGTTTCATCGGTCCGCCATAAGGCTTGTTGAACGCCCATCGAAACGCGAGAGACGAGAATCGTTTATGGCCCTCGGACGGTTCGAGGGGACGATGCGGATGCCCCGAGCCGCACGGGCGTACGATGCCGGATACATCGCGATCTACCGGTCGGGCGTCCGCTTCAACGACACGCCGAGACCGACGACGGCCCTCGTGCGATTCGTCGACCGTATGCATCCCGCCGGTCGTGCGCTTGAACTCGGATGCGGTGAAGGGAGGGACGCGATCTTCCTCGCGAAGCAAGGCCTCCAAGTCACCGCCATCGATGCCTCGTCCTCCGCGTTGTCCCGCGCCCGCGAGCGCGCACGAGAGGAGGGCGTCCGTGTCCGCTTTTCCCGCGGCGACATGACCGGCCCACAGCCGTTCCGCAGCGGGACGTTCGATCTCGTCGCCTCGATCGACGCGTTCCATCTGGCGACGGGGTCCCGCGACCGCTCGCGTCATTTTCGGGAGGCGTGCCGACTCCTGAAGCCCGGCGGTCTCTACTTCTTCTGCAATCACACGGCGAGGCGGCCCCGGATCAGCGCGGGCCGCGGGAAGGACACGATCTGGGTCGACGCGCTGGACGGCTGGCGGGGGATCCTCGTCCCCCGCGTTCCGTACGCGGTCCTGACGAAGAACGGATACGCGCGGGCGATCCGCGATGCGGGCCTCACGATCCGGATGGCGCGATTCACCCGGTCCTTCCCGATCCAAGACGACGTCGCCCTGATCGTCGGGGCCAAACCCCTCGCCTCCGGTCGGATCTAGACGCCCGCGTAGAGACGGTCCGCGAGTTCGTGCGGGAGCCCGGCCTTTCGAATCTCGCCGGCGACGGCGTCGATGTCGTACGGCACGCGGCGGACGTCGAACGTCCGGCGGGTGAGATCGAGGACGCCCCAGGCGGCCCGCGGATCGCCGTCGCGGGGTTGGCCCACGCTGCCGGGGTTCACGACGAGGCCCGACCGGAAGGGACAGGTCATCGGGAGGTGCGTGTGCCCCAGGATGACGAAAGGGGCGCCCGCCATCCGGATGAGCCACTCGTCCGCGGACCTCTCGAAGATGTACTCGTCGTCGTTCCGAGGGCTCCCGTGGTACATCGCGACGAGGCCCTCCGGCAGCGCGGTCCGGGTGCGGTCTTCGAGGTCTTTCAGGTAGCCAACCGAGGCGGGCGTCATGTGGATTCGCGTCCATCGGATCGCGGCGCTCGCGAGCTCGTTAAACGCGAACATCTCTCCGCCCAGGGCGGCGCGGTCGTGGTTCCCGCGGATCGCGCGCACCCTCCGCGCGCGGAGGATCTCCAGGACCTCGTTCGGCCACGGGTTGTAGCCAACGAGGTCGCCCGCCACCCAGATGCCCTCCGGGGCGACGCGGTCGACGTCCGCGAGGACGGCCTCGAGCGCCGGTCGATTCGAATGGACATCCGAGAGGACGGCGAGGCGCATCACGCGTCCGAACGGGCTGGGGCTATTTCAGATGTTCAACGGAACGCGAATGTTACCCTTAAGTAAGGTTAACGGAACGACTTCGCGCCGCTCGGTCGGGCGGCCTCAATCCCATTGGAACGCCCGCGACGCACCCGCGGTCCGCGCCGCCTGACCAATTTCGCCGCATGGACCCCTGTTCGTGTCAATCCCCAGTGTGGTGCTCGAATGCACACCTTTAAGCCCTTGGGACCCTCTGAGCCGCCCATCCGAACCCACGAGGGATCGGATAGTAGGTAGCGAATGGACGAAGAGAGAGGCGGCAGACGAGGCGGAGGCGGCGGCGGTTACGACCGAGGCCCGCGTACCATGTACGACGCGGTGTGCTCGGACTGCGGCCAGGCCACCCAGGTCCCGTTCAAACCGGACCCGGCCCGACCCGTCTACTGCCGAGATTGTTTCGCAAAGCGCCGGCCGCGACGGTTCTGAGATCGATAACGGCACAGCGTTCGAACCTTTTTCGTTCGAGCTCCACCCGGTCATGCGGCTGGCGCGGAGCTCGTATTTATTCTCCTGATGTAGAAGTGCGATGTCCCCAGAGCACGGTCCCAGCAGGCCCGTTCGCCGGAGGGACAACAGCCCAATCATGAAACAGGCAATGGCGGCGCTCCCTGGCCGGTTTTCCTTTGTGCCGGGTTTCGGCCGCCCCTTCCCGGTTCTCGCAAGCCGCTCCCCAAACTTCTTCGGCAGCCTCCTACCTCGAGCGAGTCGTCATGTAGAGATCGAAGCCTCCCGCACCACCGGGCCGATTCGAAGAGAAGAAAAGCGTCAGGCGGTCGGAGGAAACGTAGCCCATGGCTTCGTCGTATATGCTGTTGACCGTCGCCCCGAGATTCACCGGCGTACCCCATGGGTCGGATACTAGCTCACGGGTGGAGACCCACAGGTCCGTGCCACCTGAGGATTCGGTGCGGTCCGACCAAAGGAACAGCTCAAGTCCGTCGAAGCGGATGACCGGGCGCTGGTCATTGCCGGCGCTGCTCAATTCCTCGACAAGCTCTGCGGGGCCGAACGAGCCATCGGGTTGCTGAGCGCTGACATAGATGTCGATCCCGCCGGACACACCCGGCCGGTCGGAATTGAAGAAGAGTAGCGGCACGCCGGAATCGTCGTTCTCGAAGTAGCTCGCCCCCGCGTCAAAGAACGCTGTGTTGACCCCTCCGCCGAGGTTGGCAGGCGCTTGCCAGTCAAAGTCATCGTGGACGTGCTCGCGCCAAGAGGCCCACAGATCGGTGCCTCCGAACCCTCCCGGCCGGTTGCTGGCGAAGAACAACCAGTGGCCGTCACGCGACAGGGCAGGGACCTGTTCGCTGGAAGCGGTATTCACCGTGCCGCCGAGATTCACCGGCGGACCCCACGGGTCGTCCACACTCGCCCGTTGCGCCACCCAAAGGTCGGCCAGTCCGAACCCGCCTGGGCGATTCGAGCCAAGATAGAGACTACGGCCATCCCCGGAAATCGCGGGTCCGAGGTCGTTCGAAGCTGAGTTGATCATCGGCCCGAGGCTGATCGGAACCGACCATTCGGAGAACCTCGGCGCCGCCGCAGCGATATCCGAGGCCAGAACCAGGGACAAGCCGACACCTAAGAAGACCCACGTCTTCAAGCTCCCCCTCCGTGGTACTCCGTAACGCGCTCTCTTTACATAAGCATGTCCTTAGTCGCGAATGGTTCCGTGCAGGCTGACGTGAAGCCGGGTTGACCGCCCAACGCGCCTGTCCCGGTGAGAACGAGGAGCGCAGCCTGGAAAGAGCGTCAAGCTGGTCGCTAGCTGATCCTACCTACCCTCTCGAGGTTCGAACCCGAGTAGGCCAGCGACGCATCAAGAATCTGGCCCGAGCGAGTTCTGTGGAACAGCACGACTGGTGAACCCTTATCGTGGTCGCCCGTCTGTCGGCAGGCCGTGGATCGCATCGAGGTCGCGAAGGGCGTCGAGGCGACTCGGGACTTCGCCCTCTTCCTTCGAGAGGCAAGGGCCCTCGTGATCTCGGACCTACACCTCGGCTTCGAAGGCGCCCTCGCCGAGCAAGGCGTTTCGATCCCCCGGTTCCAGCGGCGCGTCATCCTCGAGCGCCTCGGGAAGATGCTCGACCGCGTCAAGGCGGAACAGGTGGTCATCGCCGGCGACTTCAAGCACGAGTTCTCGAAGAATCCGGGGAAACCACGACAACTACCTCGCGACGATCCTCGGGGACCTGAATCTCCCGCTGAACGCCCGCGCGGACGTCGGCGGCTACACGATCGTCCACGGACACGAGGAGGTCTCGACTCTTCATCCGATCATCATGGGGCATGAGCATCCTGCGGTGAAGCTGAAAGACGATCTCGGGGCGACCGTGAGCGTGCCCGCCTTCCTCGTGACGGAACCGCTCATCGTCCTTCCAGCGTTCAGTCCGCTCGCCTTGGGCGTGGATGTCTCCTCGTATCCCTATCTGTCGCCGATCTTGAACCGCACGCCGATCGACGACGCCCGCGTGATCGGCGTCGACGAGAAAGAGGGCCTCCTCGACTTCGGACCGGTGAGCCGGCTCAAGTCGATTCGCGGCGCGTTGCTGATGAAGTGACTAGCCTCGACGCGTGGCCGTGGCCGCGCCTAGTCCGGCCGCCGCGCCTCGAAATACGCGCCGACGACGAAGAGCCCACTGATCAGCCAGGCCATCAGACCGCCCACGAGCGCCCTTCCATTCTGCCTGGAACCGCCTAGGGATCCGGCCGCGATAATCAGTCCCAGGATTCCCAAGTAGATGCCTCCGAGCGCGAGCAGATTCGCGTATCGCGACACGCCTTCCCCCCTCCCAAGGAAACGAAGCGGAGAAAATCCTTTTGGCCTCCTCGTAGTTCCCGCGGTAATGGTCGCGGACATCGAGATCGCGCAAGGCACGCGGATGCGTCCGATCCTCGAAGTCGCCGCAGACCTGGGACTGGGGAAGGACGATCTCATCCTCAAGAGCGACTACATCGCGAAGGTCCGACTCGCGGCCGTGGACCGGGTGCGAAAGTCCCGCCAAGGCAAGCTCGTCCTCGTGACGGGCACGACGCCGACTCGATACGGGGAGGGCAAGACCCTGACCACTGTCGGGCTGGGCCAGGCCCTCACGAAGCTGGGGACGAAGGCGATCGTCGCCGTGCGGGAGCCGTCCCTCGGGCCCGTCTTCGGGACGAAGGGCGGAGCGACGGGCGGCGGCCGCTCGCAGGTCCTCCCGATGGAGGAGATCAACCTCCACTTCACGGGCGACATCCACGCGGTCGGCGCCGCGAACAACCTGATCGCCGCCATCCTGGACGCGCACATCTTCCACGGGAACGAGCTGGACATCGATCCGACGCGCGTGCTCTTCCCGCGGTGCCTCGACATGAACGACCGCCAGCTGCGGAACATCGTCACGGGCCTCGGCGGTCCGAAGCACGGCGTGCCGCGGGAGGACGGCTTCATCATCACCGCCGCGAGCGAGGTCATGGCGATCCTCTGCCTGACCGAAGGGATCCAGGACCTCAAGGAACGCCTCGAACGGATCGTCGTCGCGTGGGATCGTCGCGAGCACCCCGTCCACGTGGGGGATCTGACGGTGCAGGGAGCCGCCACGATCCTGCTGAAGGACGCCCTCATGCCGAACCTCGTCCAGACGCTCGAGGGCACCCCCGCGTTCGTCCACGGCGGTCCGTTCGCGAACATCGCCCACGGGCACAGCAGCGTGATCGCGGACCGGCTCACGCTGGGTCTCGGGGACGTCATCGTGACGGAGGCGGGCTTCGGCTCGGACCTCGGCGGGGAGAAGTTCGTCGACCTCGTGTGCCGGCAGAGCGGCCTGCGGCCCGACGCCGCCGTCCTCGTCGCGAGCGTCCGCGCGCTGAAGCACCACGGTGGGGTCAAGAAGAAGGACCTCGCCACGGAGAACCTGAAGGCCCTCGCGGGCGGTTTCGCGAACCTCGACGCGCACATCAAGATCCTGCAGACCCTCGGCATCACGCCCGTCGTCGCGGTGAACCGCTTCGCCACCGACACGGACCGGGAGGTCGACGGGATCGTGGACCATTGCCAAGACGCCGGGGTCCGGGCGGCCGCACACACGTGCCATCGGGACGGCGGGGCGGGAGGAGAGGCGCTCGCGCGGCTCGTGCTCGACGCGGCAAGTGCCTCGCCGCACTCCGTGCGGTTCGCGTACAAGGACGACGACCCGCTCGAGGAGAAGGTCGCGAAGGTCGCCACGTCGATCTACGGCGCGGCCGGGGTCAAGTTCGACGCCGCCGCCCTCGACGATCTCGAACGCCTGCACGCCGCGGGCCTCGACGCCCTCCCCGTCTGCATCGCGAAGACCCAGCTCTCCCTTTCCGACGACGAGCGCACGCTCGGCGCGCCGAAAGGCTGGACCATCCAGGTCCGGGGCATCAGGCCGTCCGCCGGCGCGGGATTCCTGGTCGTGCTGGCGGGCGACATCATGCGGATGCCGGGCCTCGGGGAGGAGCCGGCGGCCCTGGCCATGGATATCGACGCGAGCGGACGGATCAAGGGCCTGTTCTGAGGGCTAAGGCCTTTAGCCGACCGCCTCGTTCGTCGGGACGTGCCCGAGCCGTCGTCGTGGGAGAACCTCTACGCGACGTCCGACGTCGCGACTCTCCCCTGGTACACGCCGGAGCTCGACCCCGATTTCGAGGCTGCCCTCACGCGGCGGCGCCTCGGAGGCAAGCAGATCCTCGACCTCGGGACCGGGCCCGCCACCCATGCCATCGCCCTCGCGTCCCGGGGCTACGACATCGTCGCGACGGACATCTCGCCGAGCGCGATCAAACGCGCGAAGCGGGTCGCGAAGACGTCTGGCGTGCGAGTCGATTTCCGCGTGGACGACGTCCTGGAGTCGAAGCTCGAGACGAGCTCCATCGACGGCATCGTGGACCGAGGCGTGTTCCACACGCTGGAGCCGGCGAAGCGTGCCGTTTACGTCCGCGCGGTGCACCGCATCCTCCGCCCGCGAGGTTGGCTCTTCCTGAAATGTTTCTCGGACAAGCAGCCCGGCACATGGGGTCCCCATCGGATTTCAAGGAAGGAGCTTCGCGCCTCCTTCGACCCGGCCTTCGAGATCCTCTCGATCATAAGCACCGTGTTCGGGGGGACGCTGGACGAGAATCCGAAGGCCCTCTTCGCGACGATGCGCCGTCGAGCGTCGGCGGCGACCCGACGCGAGTGACGTGACTCCGACACTGGCACGCGACTAGAACCGCAACCGAAACCGCTCGACAAGATCTCGATTTCCGACGTACGTGGGGACCGTCTGCTCGATCCCCGTCGGAGCGACATCGAGGATCCGCTCGGTTCCCGTCGTGCCCCCGCCTCCCGCCGATTCCGCGACGAACGCGATCGGGTTCGACTCGAACTGGAGACGATACTTCCCCGCCGGCTTGTCGACTTGTGCCGGATACGCGAAGAAACCGCCGTAGTGCAGAATCTGATTGAAGTCCGCGACGAAAGACCCGCCGTACCGGAGGTTCATCAAGTCCCGCTCCAGCTCGGCCACGAGCGCCTTCACCTCCGGGATCCACCTGTCCCGGTGCCCTCCGATCCCGTAGAGTTTGCCCTTGGCCGGAAGCCGCAGGCCCTCGTCAATGAGGAAGAACTCCTCCGGCCGACCGCCGCCCCCTTGGACGAACTCGTGGACGCCCTTTGCGGTCGCGTAGACCAACGTTGTTGCCGGACCGTAGATCAGATAGCCTGCGGCGAACAGGTCTGAGCCCCGGGCCGGAAGTGGCCGTCCGTCGAAGATCCCGAAGATTGTCCCGAACGTGTTGTTGCTCTTCACGTTCGAAGAGCCGTCGAGGGGATCGAGGACGACGGAGAACCGTCCCCGACCGACGTCCTTCACGTTCCCCATCTCCTCGGAAGCGACCTGGGAGACGAGCTTCGATTCCCGGAACGCCTCGACGAACAGGCCGTTCATCCAGACGTCGAGCTCGAGTTGCTGCTCTCCGTACACGTTCCGAGTCGCGGCAGGATCGCGTCGGATCGGCAACTCGCGTCGGATTCGCGTAGAGAGCGCGGAGAAACCGGAGAAGAGCCGGCCGAGATCCCGGTCGAACCGGCCCGCGTGCTGCGTCAACGTGACGTCGGCCGGGCGTCCGCCCTCAGTACGCGGCGTGCCATCCCTCGAAGTGATCGCGGAGCTTCTCCTTCCCGCCATAGAAGTCCCACCAGGGGCGCGCGTGCTTGTGGGCCAGGTCCGCGAGGACCTGGAAGTTCTCCACCGCCTGCGTGCGGACGTACTCCATCTGCCGCTCGAAGGTCTTCTCGCGGAACGCGTCCTTCCAGATCGCGCGGCCCGCGAGGAAGCCGGATGCCCCGCCTTGGCAGGCGAGCTCGACGAGGCCCCGGAAGACCGGGAAGTCCGCGCCGGCGCTGAGGACGACCCACGGCACCCTCGTCGCGCGACTCAGGCGCTCGCAGTTCCTCTGGAGCTCTCCCGGGTCCGGCGTCGCCTTCGGATCCCCCGGGAACTCCGCCTTCAGCACATCGATCCCGAGTGGGCTAAGCGCCTCGGCGGTGTGGACGATCGTGTCGCCCTTGTGGTGCGCGAACTCCGCCTCGCTCTCGTCGACCGCGTACGACATCGGCTCGCAGACGAACGCGAGGTCGAGCCGGCGGCACTCGTCGGCCACGGACCGGACGATCTTGACCTGGTGGTCCACGATCTCGCGGGGTGCATCCGGGTTGAAGAACACGAGGAGCTTCGCCGCGCTCGCCCCGAGCCGCTTCACCTTTTCGACGTTCCAGCCGTCGAGGAGCGTCGTCAGCCGCCAATTGCCTTGCTTCTCGTACCCGGACGTCTCGAGGGACACGAGGAGGCCCGTGCGACCGGGGAGGACGAACCGGTTGATCGAGGGGCCGACCCCGTACTCCGGATCGAGCAGATAGCCGCTCGCATGGGGGGCGAGGGCCTCCGTGACGCCGAGCTTGACCGCTTCCATCTCCCCGTACGTCGTGGCTTTCGGGTCTTCCGGATGGAGCATCTTCTGGAGGCTCCCCCGTTGGTCCATCGCGATCATCGTGAATCGGCCCGAGTCGTCCGAGATCTGTTGGAGGCCCCGTAGTTTGCCGACCGAAATCCGCACTCGTGCCACCCTGACGACTCGCAAGGTGCGATGCCGTATTGACCTTTGCGGCGGGCGGTAGCGAACACCGGTTCGCCCAAACCTGCACCGGCTTCACGTCGGTCCGGTCGTCCCCGGCAACCATCATCGCGAGAGGCCACCGTGCTCGAGCGGGCATTCCCGCCCATCCCGGAGAAAAAGTTATATATTATATATAACATCTAGAATACGTGCCGCGCGTGCGCGCCAAGGTCCGCCGCTGGGGTTCCTCGCTGGGAATCGTGGTGCCCAGCGAGATCGCGAAAGAACTGAAACTCAAAGCCGGTGACGATGTCGTCCTCGAGATCGACCAGGCGGGAATCGACGACGCTTTCGGCTCCCTGAAGGACTGGGCCGTGGATCCGCAGAAGCTCAAAGACGATCTCCGTCGGGGATGGTAGCGCGCCTCGGTTCTTCCTCGACACCTATGCGCTCATTGAAATCGTGCGGGGGAATCCGCGGTACCGAAGGTATCTCGCCGCAGAGTTGCGAACGAGCGTCTGGAATCTCGTCGAACTGTACCTGGCCATTCTTCGGGAACGAGGGGAAATCGAGGCCCAACGTCAATTCGCGCGGTTTCGGACGATTGTCGTAGACCCAGAGGACGGATGGTTGTTCGAGGCGATGGGGCTGAAGGTCCGACGTCCAAAGCTGTCGTACGCGGACGCGATCGGGTACACGGCCGCGCGCCGAATTGGCGCGCGATTCCTGACCGGTGACGAGGCGTTCCGGCGTCTCCCGGACGTCGAGTTCTGCCGCTGACCCAGCAATCCTGCCTTGCTCAATCGCATCGGACCAACGGTGACAGAGGCGACGACCCGCGGACCCTTGATCCTGCGCGCCTCGCGCCGAAAGCCGTAGGGCCAAGCCTATTTCCGACGGAAGGGCCATCCGCGGCACAATGAGAATCCCGGCCATCGTCCTGAATTTCAAGACCTACCCGGAAATCCTCGGGAAGAGGGGCTGGGAACTCGCGAAGCGATTCGCGGCGGTCGTCGACGACACGGGCGCATCGATCGTCCTCGCTCCGCCGTCGTCCGATCTCGCTCACGTCGCAAAGCTTGTCCACCTCCCCGTGTTCAGCCAGCACGTCGATGCGGTCGAGCCGGGCCCGACGACCGGGTGGATCCCGCCCGAGGCGCTCCTTGAGGCCGGCGCCGCGGGGACGCTGATCAACCACAGCGAGCGGAAGGTCGCGTGGGAGGAGATGGCGAAGAGCATCCCGCAGTGCCAGAAGATCGGCCTCGAGGTCATCGCCTGCGCCGACGATCTCGCGGAAGCGGAGACGCTCGCCAAGCTTTCTCCCGAGTACATCGCAATCGAGCCGCCTGAGTTGATCGGAGGGGACGTCAGCGTGACGACCGCGAAACCGGAGGTCATCGTGAAGGCCGTCGAGCGAATCCACGCCGCGAACCCTCGGGTCGTGGTCCTCTGTGGCGCGGGGGTCCGGAGCCGCAAGGACGTTGCGAAGGCCCTCGACCTCGGGACGTCGGGCGTCCTGCTGTCCTCCGGCGTCGTCAAGGCGAAGGATCCCGAGAAAGCGCTCCGAGACCTCGTGAAAGGCCTTCACTGATCCCGGGTTTACCGGCGGTTCGCAGACCCCTCCGTGGCCTTGAAATATCCGACCGCGCAATCCGGTGCGGGGGATCGAACTCGATGTCCACGCTCGCCGAGAACGCCGTCAAGAACTGCCTTCGGATCGGACCGGACGACAACGTCAGCATCTTCTGCTATCCGCACACGTTGCCGCTCGCGGAGGATCTCGCGATCGAATGCTTCAAGGTCGGAGCGGACGCCCTCCTGGACCTGTACACGGACCGCTACCACGTCGCCTACATGAAGCACCTGTCGGTCGAGCAACTGCGGAAACCGTCCGCGTTCTGTCGCGGCCTGTCCGAGCTCTCGACCGCCGTCTTCTGGGCCGGCTCGCTGTACGATCCGTCCAACTTCCGGAAGTTTACGCCCGAGAAGATGGCGGCGAACGATGAGGCCGAGACCGCCGCCCACCTGCCGATGCGCGATCGGAAGGTGCGATCCCTGTCCCTGGGCATCTCCCTCGTGACGCGTCCGCGCGCGAAGGTGTACGGCTTCAACTTCGCGGCGTGGGAGCGGATGGTCCGCGCCGCCTCGTCCGTGCCATCAAAGACGCTCACGACCGCGGGGCAGAAGCTCGCGGGCATCCTCGGGACCGCGGACACGCTCCACGTGACCTCCGAAGGGGGAACAGATCTGACGGTCTCCGTGCGCGGGCGACAGCCGATGATCTACGACGGCGTCGTCGACGAGGAGGATATCGCTGCGGGCGTCTTCGAAGCCTCAATCCCGTCCGGGAGCGTGACCGTCTTGCCGGACCCGGCGAGCGCCGACGGGACCGTTGCGTTCGATACGTCGCAGGCTTGGGCCGGTCGATCCGTCCGAAAGCTGAATTGGGAATTCCGGAACGGGCGGCTCACCGCCTTCGACGGGGATGCCGGTGCGGCGGCGCTGAAGAAACAGTACGACCTCGCGTCCGGAGACAAGGACCGCATCGCGGCCATCTCGATCGGGACGAACCCGAAGGCCCAGGTCGGCTTCCTCCAGAACTCGATCGTCCGGGGTGCCGTGTCGATCGCCCTCGGCGGGAACGAATTCCTCGGAGGACCGAACAAGTCCTCGTTCGGGTTCGAGAGCACGATCCGGGCCGCGACGCTCGAGGCCGACGGGAAGGAAATCGTCCGCGACGGCAGGCTGCTCTTCGCGTGACGGCCGGATAGACGTAGCGTGCGTGCACACCATCCGGTTATCGACGCCGGCGGCGTCCACTGGACGTGGGCACGTCCGCACGATGGCTCGCAGCCTCCCTGGTGGCCGTCGTGCTCCTGACGTCGCCCCTCTGGACGGAGCGTGCGGCAGCCCCCCTCCCCCCGTTTTCCCCGCCGTCGCCCGTCCTCTTTTCTTCCGGTCCGACGGCTCCCGTCGTCCTGACCCGAGTTTATGCGAACGCGGCGCGCGACGACGAGTTCGTCGAGATCGCGAACCCGACCCCGCGTGAAGTCGACCTGGCCGGATGGTCTCTGACGGACGGCGAGGGGACCGCGGCGTTCCCGTCCGCATCGTTCCTCCCGGCGGGCGGCCGGCTCGTGGTCACGCGCAACTCGACGAGTTACGCGGAGGACGCCCTCGCGACCGCGGACTTCACGTTCGACCGGGGCACGGCCCGTCGGATGGAGGGCGACGTCCTGCGGCTCGCCGATGACGGAGACGAGGTCCGCCTCGTGGACGCGTCCGGGCAGCTCGTCGACGCATACGTCTGGGGCGACTCCTCGGATGCCGGCGCGGGGTGGCTCGGGCTTCCGGCGGAGGCGATGGGCCGCGGCGAGCTCGCGGTGCGCACCCCGACCGAGAACGGCGGATGGGCCGATTCCGATGGCGCGGGCGACTGGGACGGGCTTCGCCGGCACCGACTCGGGCAGTCGAGTTTTCCGCCTTCGGATTTCCAACTCGGCGGGCGCCTCACGGCGATCCTGTCGCCCGACGATGGCGACGGCCCGCTGCGTTCGTTCGTCGAATCGGCGCACGATGCCCTCGACATCGCGGTCTACACCTTCACGAGCGAGCGGATCGCATCGAGCGTCGCGGGCCTGGCCGACCGGGGCGTTCGGGTGCGCGTCCTCCTCGACGGCGCGCCGGTCGGAGGCGTGGAACCGGAGGAACATCGCGTCGTTCGCGGGCTCCTCGATGCGGGGGCGGACGTCCGTTGGCTCGCGGGCGGTGGAGATGTCGTGAAGCGGTACCGGTACCTCCATGCGAAGTATGCGATCGTGGATCGGCAAGCGGCTTGGATCGGTTCGGAGAACTTTGGAGACGCGGGCTTCCCCTCGGAGCAGGAGGACGGGAACCGCGGATGGTCCGTCGTGGTCGAGGACGCCGCAGTCGCGGCGGCGCTGGCGAAGGTGTTCGAGGCCGACTTCGATCCGTCCCGACGCGATTCGATCGCGGCGATGCCGGAGGACGCCGCCCCGCTCCCTCCGCGGCAGCCGGTCCCTCCGTGGCCCTCCGCTGGCGCGTCGACAAGCCGCCGCGCAAGGCTCGTGATCGCTCCCGACACCTCGCTCGACCCGGACGGCCTCCTGGCGGTCCTCGCCTCCGCGTCGGATCGCATCTGGATCGAAGCGTTCTACGTCGACGAAGTGTGGCGGGACCGTCCGAATCCGTTCCTCGATGCGGCGTTCGACGCGGCCCGCCGCGGGGTCTCCGTGCGCCTCCTGCTGGACGGGAGCTGGTCCTCGATCGGTGACGATTCGGCGGGGAACGACGGGATCGAGGAGCGACTCAACCGCCGAGCGCGGAACGAGAGCCTCGATCTCGCCGCGCGACTCCTCGAACCCCGCGGACGGATCGAGCGACTGCACAACAAGGGGGTGGTCGTCGATGGCCGGGCGGTCCTCGTGTCGAGCATGAACTGGGCGCTCGGCTCCGCGACCGAGAACCGGGAGATTGGGATTATCTTGGACGACCCGGACGTGGCGGGCTTCTTCGAAGCCGCGTTCGCCGCGGACTGGGACGGCCGGCCGACGTCCGGGTTCGACGCGTGGCGACTCGAAGACCCGGTTCTCCTCCTGGGCGTGTACGCATTCGTCGGGATCGCTTCCGCAGTTTCGCTGCGAAAATTGAGAGTCGGGGCCAAAGGAATAAAGCCCCGCGCGGGCGTGCGACGGCGTGGCGCCTTCCGAGCTGATCTCCGCCGCCGACGTGGAGAAGTTCGGCTACTGCCCCCTGAGCTGGTGGCTCAGTCGCGGGCTCGCACCGGAGGAAGGCGCCGAGCTCGTCGAGGGCGAGAAGAAGCACGAGGCCGCGTCCGCCGACCTGAGGGGGATTGAGACCCACGAGGCCCGCGCGCGCGAGGCGGAGTCCGGCGTCATGTACTTCGCGATCGCCGCATCGATCGTCGCGATCGTGGGCGTGGGCTTCCTATCGTCCGCCATCCTGCAGATCGCGCAGATCCTCGCCGCGATCGCGTTGATCTGGCTCCTCGCGGCCGTGTACTTCCTGTACCGGGCGGAGACGCTCGCGACGCCGGAGGACAAGCTGCTCTCCGAGCGGGTCATCCTCGGATTCGCGATGGCCGCGGCCGTGATTGCGACGGCCGCCGTCTCGCTGCCGGGGATTGCGAACCAGGCGCTCGCGCAAGGCTTCGAGGCGCTCGCGCTCACGTGGCTCATCGGCGCCTCGTTCTTCCTGTACCGTTCGATCGGCGCGCTCGGCATCGCCCTCGCGACCCGCGAGAGGTACCACGTGAAAGGCGACCTCGTGTACATCGACTCCGCGGCGGAGAAGCCGAAACTCTTCGTGTCGAAGCGGCACGGTCTCTCCGGCCGGCCCGACGCGGTCGTCCTGGACGGAGAACACCACATCCCGGTCGAGATCAAGACGGGCCGCGTGCCCCGAGGGCCCCTGTTCTCGCACATCCTCCAGGTCGTCGCGTACTGCTTCCTCCTCGAAGAGGAGTACGGCAAGGCGCCTCCCTATGGCGTGATTCGGTACGGCGAGACGAACTACGAGATCGAGTACAACGACGACCAGAAGAAGCTCCTCTTGCAGAAGCTCGCGGAGATGCGCACGTCGATCGCGAAGGGCGAGGCCCACCGCAACCACACCCGACCGGGGAAGTGCGTCCACTGCTCCCGGCGGGGCGTGTGCCCGGAGCGGCTCGCCTAGGGCCCCTTCTTCTTGTCGCCAAGCGAGACCCCGAGGCGTTCCGCGATCTGCTCGATCTGGTGCCGGAGTTCCCCGACCTCCCGCCGCATGTGGAGCATCTCCTGCTCGAACGGGGTGAAGCTCTGCGTTGACAGGATCCGATGGGATACGAGCATCCCGATGAAGACCGCCCCGACGATCGAGAGGATCGAGATTGCCGCGACCGCGAGCAAGAACGTGAAGAGCGAGGTGCTCGGGTCGCTCGGGTTGATCAGCCCGGTGACGATCCCGAGCTCAATCGCGACGAGTACGCTCACGATGAGGATCCACAGGAGGGTCAATCGCGAAAGCCTCACGGAAGCGTCCCCCGCAGCGGGATACCCCAACGGAAGTCGTCCGGTGGGTACCTTCGGATCACCGTGTTCAGGTTATCCTGCTCGTACGGGAAGGTGAACAACATGAAGGTCCGGTTATCGAGGTCCTTCTCCTTCCGAACCGTCACATTGTACTGAAAGTAGTTCCCGACCTGGTCGACGAAGTAGGCCCCCACCGTGAAGGAGGCGTCCGCGGGCACCCAGCGATGGATGCCGTACGAGTCCATCTCCTCGATCGATCCATTGACCGCCGGCGACGACTCGTTGAACGTCAACCGGATCAGGTCATACTGGTACGCCTGGAGCGCCCAGCTGGCGTAGACCACGAAAGCGGACTCGTTCCGCGACATCCCGATGATCAGGACCGGAAGGGATGCGAAGCCCGGCGTCGGCCGCCCCAGCAGAGCCGGCGTGACGACGATCAACGAAGCCAGGAGCAAGACCGACAGGACCATCGCGGTGCGGACCCACACCTCCCGCTCCACACGCCGCCAATAGAGAGAAATGATAATAAACGTTCGGCGCGGGGCGGGTTCTCGCCTACGCCTCGTCCGGACCGAAGTGCAAGAGCGACGCGACGCAAAACAGGCAGGCGCTCACGACCGCCGCGAGGAAGTTCGTGGCCGCACCGTCAGCCGTGCCGAAGGCGAGGTATCCGACCGCCGGGATGGTGAACGAAGCGGCGCTGAACAGTCCGCTCGACAGCCAGAGGAATTTTCGGAGGCGCGCATTGAACGTGAGCGGCGGCTCCTCGACGTCGTGCGCTGGAGGAGAGAAGAACTTGTGGAGCCACGCGGGGAGCGAGCGAATGCGGACGAGGTCCGCCACATCGGAGGGACGCAAGACGTCGGCGGCGGGCGGGGACTCCGTGGTCGTCGCCACGGACCGCACCGACCAGGGCCGGGGGCCATGTACGTGCCGAGGCGGTTATCGCCGCTGAATATCACGCCTCGCGTGCGGCGAGCCTCGGATGGGAGAGGAGCCAAGAGGTCCCGCCGGAGACGATCGTCCCTCAGGCGAACATGTCACGCGGATTCGGAACGAGGATGATCCCTCATTCGCTTGGCAAGCCGGCGGCGGCGATGACCGCTTCACGACGGAAAGAAAATGGGTGGCTTTCGCGGCCACCCAGTTGGGGGGGAGGTAATCGTGACGAATCCCGACCGGACCCGCGACCCCTCCGGCGGCATCCCGTCCCTTCGTTCGCTACTTTTGCATGTACTCCCGCTTGAACGCCTCGGCCTCGGCCAAGGTCCGCTCCGCGTCCTGCATCTTCTTGAGCTTCTCGGTGACGAGCTCGACGCGCCCGTACACGAAATCGCGGATCGCCGCGCGCACGGCCTCCGAACGGCTCGGGAAGTCGTCGACCTGCACGAGGAAGTCGAGCGCCTTCAGGTAGCGCGCGGGCAGGCGCAGCGTGATCTTCTCCGTGTCCGCATCCCGCATCTCGATCGCCCGACCGCGTATGTCAAACCGACCCCGTTTGACCGACGCTTGTCGGGCGGCAATGTCTCCTCTCTATATAACGATTGCTGGCGGGTTCTCAGGGGAAGGAACTCCGGTTCGTGTCGAACGTACCCCTCGCTCCTCTCGTGGCGATGGCGAACCGCGCCTGAGCCGTGCTACCGCCACGTCACGGGGACCTCGTCCGTCCGGTATCGCTGATCCACAGTGGTCCCGCGGACCGTCACGCGGACGCCCGCGCGGTGCATCTCCAATCCGGTCCAGGCGATCATCGCGCCGTTGTCGATGCACAGGTCGCCGGGAGGGACGAACATCGTTGCCCCGCGGTCGGAGGCCATCCGGCCCACCATCTCCTGCAGGCGTTGGTTGCAGGCGACGCCGCCCCCCAAGAGGACCTGCTCCTTGTCGACGTGGGCCATCGCCCGCTCCGTGACCTCCGTGAGCATCGCGAAGGCGACCTCCTGAATCGAGAATGCGAGGTCCTCGAGCGACGCACCCCCCTTGCGAAGGGCGAGGGCCGCGGTCAGCATCCCGCTGAAGGCGACGTCCATGCCCTTCACGCTGTACGGCAGCGGGAGGAGCCCCGATCCTTCGCGGGCGAGTTTCTCGAGGATCGGGCCACCGGGAAACGCGAGCCCGCACTCGCGGGCGAATTTGTCTAGCAGGTTCCCGATCCCGATGTCGAGCGTCTCCCCGAAAACGCGGTACCGGCCGCGCGCGAACGCGATGACCTGTGTGTTGCCGCCGCTCACGTAGAGGAGGACGGGATCCGTCGCCTCGGTCACCCCGCGGCCGATTTCGAGATGAGCGACGCAATGGTTGACGCCGACGATCGGGACGTCGAGCGAAAGGGCGAGCGCCCGGGCCGCGGTCGCGACGGTGCGGAGGCATGGACCCAATCCCGGTCCTCGTGAGAACGCTACCAGATCGAGCTCGGACGGATCGATGCCCGCGACATCCACCGCCTTCTGGATGAGAGGCACGACGACCTCTGCGTGGTGGTTCGCCGCCTCCCGCGGATGGATCCCGCCCTTCTCAGGCCGGACCATGTCGTAGACGTTCGCGCGAATGCGGCATCGCTCATCGACGATCCCGACGCCGCACGTGTGCGCGGTGCCTTCGATGCCGAGGGCGAGCATTTCAGTGCAGTAAGGGGATTCGGAGAAAAGGGTTTACGGGACGTCGAGGCTGCGGCTTAATCTCGGGTAGTCCCGTCGGTTCGGCCCGACGTTAGTGGGCCGGCCGAAAGCCTTTCCGCGAGGACAACAACGAAATCGGACCAGCGCTTGTCCCGCGTCGATGACCTCGGGCGATCGCGGTCCCCTCCTGTACGCCTATCGTCCGATCCCAGCCAATCCGATGACGGTGGCGCTGTTGCTCCTCGTCCTCGTCGTGACCGTCGTCATCGGCCCGATCGCCGCCGGTCCGGAGGGTTTGTGGCCGCTCGGAGGATTCTGTTTCCTGCCGCTCGCCGTCGTCCTCCTCGCGATGGCGGTGTTCAAGCCGAGCCCGACATACGTCTTCGAGAACGGAATCGAGATTTCCGTTCCCCTATGGCGGCGGATCCTTGGCGAGCCACGGTACTTCGCGTGGTCCGAGATCCGCGCCGTCTATCCGCGCAGCTACGAGGTCGCGGGGTCCTTCCTTTCCCCGTTCGCATCGTCCGCGGGGACGCTCGTCCACACGGGAATCGGCTTGGAAACCAAAGGCGGACGACGACTGCTCGTCCGCTTCACCCCAGGATCCATTCGCGCCTTCCGCGCGGAGTCGCAAGGGTACGCGGAAGCGATGGCGGCCATTCGCGACCGGTTCGCGCGTCACGGAGAGCGCATGGTCACGACCGCACGCCCGCTCTCCGACGAGGAGGTCCTCGCGATGCAGGCGCACGCCCGCGAGCCCCTCGTCTCGATCGTCAGCGTGTTCTTCGCGTTCTTCCTCCCGCCCGCGATCGTCGCGGCGGTCCTACTCATCGCGAGCGCGGCTCGCGTCGCATTGACGCCCGTCGTGTTGGCGGCATCAATCGTCGTGGCGCTCCTCCCCCCGGCCGCCTCGATGGCCCGGACCCTGCGACAGAGCGAGCGCCGGAACGACGTGCTCTCGGAGCTGGCGAAATATCAGGAGCATCTCCGGGAGGAGGGACAGGCCGCAGGCACGACTCGAACAGTCCCGCAAGTTAACCCCGAAGAGGGTTAACGAATCCAGTTCACGGACCCGACGGTCGGCGTCCCTCGACGTCCCGGCGTCCTCCCGAGGCCACGAGCCGCACGCGGTACGGATCCCGCACGTCGTACACACGGCCCCGCCATCGGACCGTATCGGGATGCCGCGTTCGGATGAGTCCCCTTGCCATGACCCACGGGACCGCGAGGGCGGCGATGGCCGACCGCCATCCGGGGACGCTCCAAGCCGCGGCGATGTCCGGAGCGGCGGAGAACAAGGCGCGTCGGCGCAGGGACGCCTTCACAATCGCGGACGGCAACGGAGCGAGGAACAGGATCGCGGGCACGAGGTACAGGAGTCCCCACAGGGCGGCCAGCACGAACGACAACGCTCCGAATACGATCGATCCGATGAAGATGGCAAATGCGGCGACGGCGTAGCGGCGGACAATCGGCAGGTACAGCGTCGCCATCGTGATCTGCCGCTCGCACCACTCGAGGCCCGTGACGCGCGTCGCGCCCTCGAACGTCGCCACGAGGGCCGTGGGAACGTAGGCGATCTGGAGGCCGGCTTCCCGCACCGCCTGCGTCAGCACGAGGTCGTCGCTCAGGACGCCCCGCCATCGCTCACCGAGCCGTAAGGTCGCCAAGCGGTCCCGCCGCACCGCGCACGAACCGCCCCAGGCGAACGACCGGCGCGCGTCGAACAGGACGTTCGCGCTGACGCCGTTCCACTCCGCGCGGACGAGGGACCAGAACGTCGGACGGGGAGGCACGTACCAGCGGAAGCCCGTCGCGACGCCCACACTCGAGTCCGCGAGCGGCTGCACGAGCTGCCGCAACCAATCCCTCGCCGGCCGGATGTCCGAGTCCGCGAAGACGACGACCGCGTCGTCCGCCGTCAGATGGGCGAGGGCGGATCGGAGGGCGTTCACCTTGCCCCGAAGCTCGTCCGGCGCCGACGCGACGACGTCGACTCGAATCCGCGGGAATTCCGCCGCGATCTCACGAATCCGGATCGCTGCGGGGTCCTCGACATCATCCGGCACGACGAGGAGCCGAAACGACGGATAGGCCTGCGACAGCAGCGCTCGCACGTTCTCGTCGAATCCCTCGTCAAGACCGCGGACCGGCAGGATGACGACGCACGCCGGGAGGAACGCGCCGAAGGCGGTGCGCGATGCGCGCCGGACCTGGTCCCGGAGCCGGACGCCTTGCGCGATCGACGCGGCGTTCGGGAGGAGGCCGAAGAGCGCGAGGACCGTGAGGACGAGCCAGATCGGGTCCAAGGACACGCTGGCCGAGTACCGACGCCCCGGTTAAAGCTTGACCGCTCCGCCGGAATCAGTGGGGGACTTGGGCGACCGCGTGACCGCAGTAGGGGCAGTGCGCGTACTCGATGGAGAGGAACATGCCGCACGACGTGCAGGCCCGCTGACGGATCGGTTCGCGGACGATCCCCGAGCTGGCGCCGACGACGATCGCGATCGCACCCCCGGTGATCGAGAGGGCCATCCCGACGAAGAACCCGCCGAGGCTGAACATGCTCAAGGCCCCGAACACGACCGTTATGATCCCCCAGACGACCCCCTCGTTCGGCCGGACGAAAGCGAACGAGGATCCGACGAGCACGAGGACTCCGGAAACGAGCCCGAGGACGAACCCGTAACCGCCCAGGAAGAACGGTCCTCGTAGTAGGGAGAGAACAGGTAGGGCAGGTAGATGAGGCTCACCAAGAGGATGAGGATCCCCCCGACCAGGCCGAACACGAACGAGACCGCAATGCGGCTGTCGCGTATCATGGCACCCCTCGGATGGGCATCGCCGGGCCTCCATATCATCCTTCCCGAATCGGTCGGCCGCCGGCTCACGACCCCACGAGGACGTCGTCGCCCTCGATCCGCACCTCGAATGTCCGAAGTCTCGCCGCCGGATTGATCGTGTTGGCGCCCGTGCGGACGTCGTACTCCCATCCGTGCACCGGGCACGTCACGACGGGTCCATCGAGCTCCCCTTCGCCCACGGGGCCCCCTCGATGCAAACAGACGTTCGAGAGCGCATAGAACCGTCCGTCGACGTTGAAGAGGGCGACCGGATGCCCGAGTACGACGACGACGCGGCCGCTACCCGGCGGCACGTCCGCCGCCTTCGCGACGCGGACGAACGAGACCATCATGCCTGCGAGCCATGCCGCCCCCATGAAGGTTGCGACAAGTTTTATCATCGCCGCCCGGCATGGAGGGCCGGGTTCCCATGACCCGTGAGGAACAGGCGAAGTTCACGGCTCAGTGCAAGGAGTTCGTCCTCGCCATGAACCGGCTGGAGCTGCGCATTGCCAAAATCGACGACGGCTTGACGAAGGACGAGCAGCGGTCCGCGTTCAAGGAGATCTTCGAGTGGCTGGGGACGACGAAGGAAATCCCGCCGAATTCGTACACCCGTGAGTGGGCGCGCGAGTTGCTCGCGGCCGTCGGCGCGATGGCCCAATACGGCAAGTACGAAGGCTCCACGGACGCGTACATCGTGTAACCGCCCGTTTTACTCAACTGGGTAAAATGGCGACGTCCGCTCTGCCCCGTTGGGCCGAAGGCCTAGTCTCTCCCGGTGGCGCGAGGCGAAACCTTATTCACGGCCCCGCCATCCGTCGCCGCGAGGGCGTGGGGTCGATGGACTTCCGGAACGAGCGGACGTGGCAGAACGCGGTGGAGCTCGGGAAGACGGAGGAGTTCCATGCGCACTACGAGGCCGCGGTGGACAAGGTCCGCGCGGAGTTCGGGGCGAAGCACCCATTGATCGTAGGCGGCCAAGAGGTCTGGTCCGACGCGATGTTCGAGGACACGAGCCCCGCCGACACGACGCTCGTGCTCGGGCACTTCCAGAAAGGCACGAGGGTCCACGCGAAGCAAGCGATCGAGGCGGCGAAGGCGGCGTTCCCCGGGTGGGCCGCGACGCCGTACGCGGAGCGGGTGCGCATCGTCCAGCGCGCGGCGGACCTGATCGCCGAGCGGAAGTTCGCGTACGCCGCGCTGATGTCCTTCGAGAACGGGAAGAACCGCTACGAGGCCATGGCCGACGTCGACGAAGCCGCAGACCTGATGCGCTGGTATGCCGCCGAGATGCTGCGCAACCAGGGCTACGAGCATCCGATGGGGCAGTTCCTCCCGGGCGAGACGACCCGGTCGATCCTAAAACCATACGGCGTCTGGGCCGTTGTGGCGCCGTTCAACTTTCCCCTCGCGATTGCCGCGGGGATGTCGACGGGCGCGCTCATCACGGGGAACGCGGTCGTCTTCAAACCCGCGAGCGACACGCCCTTCATGGGGCTGAGGCTCAGCGAGGTCCTCCACGAGGCAGGCCTCCCCCCGGGGGTCTTCAACTACCTCACCGGACCCGGCTCCACCGTAGGGCAGGAACTCGTCGACAACCGGGAGGTGGACGGCTTCGTCTTCACCGGATCGCGCGCCGTCGGGATGAAGGCGTTCGAGACGTTCCGCGGGGATCGACCGAAGCCCATCATCACGGAAATGGGCGGCAAGAACCCGACGATCGTCACGGCGAGCGCCGACCTGGAGAAGGCCGCGGTGGGCGTGATGCGCGCGGCATTCGGCTTCGGCGGGCAGAAGTGTTCCGCGTGCTCGCGCGTCCTCGTCGACCGATCCGTGAAGGAGGCGTTCCTCGAGCGACTCGTCGCGGAGACGCAGAAGATCAAGGTGGGCGACCCGACGGTGCGGGACGTGTACCTCGGGCCCGTCATCAACGAGGCCGCGGTCGCGACGTACGACAAGGCGATCCAGGAGGTCAAGCGGTCGAAGGGCAAGGTCCTCACGGGCGGCACATCGGGCAAAGGTCCCGGGCACTTCGTCGCCCCGACGATCGTCGACGGCCTGCCGCGCGATCATCGGATCAACCGGGAAGAGCTGTTCGTCCCGATCCTCTCGGTCATCGACGTCGACGGCCTCGACGACGCCGTGCGCGTCGCGAACGACATGGACTACGGGCTCACGGCGGGCATCTTCACACGAGAGCCCGCAGACCTCCGGCGGTTCTTCTCGGAGATCGAGGCGGGCGTCCTGTACGCGAACCGAGCCGCAGGCGCCACGACCGGCGCCGTCGTCGGGGTCCAGCCGTTCGGCGGCTGGAAGATGTCCGGAAGCTCGGGCAAGTCAGCGGGCGGGCATTACTACCTACCGCAGTTCTTGCGGGAGCAGAGCCAATCGGAATACTCCTGAAGGCCGACGGCGTCACGAGTCCAATCGACGTCCCAATCTGAGCGTCCGGAGAAACATTATATAGAATCCACCGAATCCCGTCACATCGTAGCACGGAGCGAGCGCTCCGCGCCGCGTGGTTGGGTGGTCGGCATGGTCGGGGAGGCCGAGGGGCGCCGAGTGAGCCCGGTTTGGCGAACGCGGGTCGTCGCGACCGTCCTGGTCGCGGTCTTGTCCGTCTCGTCGATCGCCCTCGCGCTCATCACGACGGCCGGAGGCGTCCTGGGACCCGCGCCCGCGGCGGCGCCGTTTCGGATCTTCACCGTCGGTGACCCGCGCCTCTCCGTCGCGACGTTGAATCCGCTCGTCATGACGTCCGCGGAGGAATTCATCATTACGTACAACGTCTACAGCACCCTGATCACGTACGATGGGAATTACCAATTGCGGAACGACCTCGCCTGGAACTACACGGTCGCCTCGGACCAGAAGACATGGACGTTCCGACTCGTCCCCAATGCGTTCTTCACGGACCCGAGCAACCCCGGCGACCGGAGCCACCCCGTCACCGCGGACGACGTCGTTTTCTCCTTCCGACTCAACTTGAACGAGACCGCGAGCATCTTCAATTCCTACACGACCGAATTCACGTGGCAGGGCATCACGGCCCTGGACGCGCATACCGTCCAGATTGTCACGAACCGACCGTACTCGGGCATGTACACGGCCGCCAGCGTCATCCCGATCTTCCCGATGTACGTGTGGTCCGGAGTCAACAACCCCGTGCGGTACTCGAACGCGAACCCGATCGGTTCGGGCGCCATGTACTACGACGTCGCGAACACGAGCTTCGGGTCGAACTTCGTCCTCCACCGCAATCCCAACTACTACGGCGTGGCCCAGTACTGCCAAGTCTCCCGTCCCGACGAAGTCGTGTTCGCCGGGTACACGAGTTCGGCGACGATGATCGCCGACTTCAAGTCGGGCACGACGGGCCTCGACGCGGTCGCCTTCGTCGGCCCGGCGGATTATCTCGCGGCGCTACCGCCGACGAACGATCCCAACGGCATCGAGAAGTGGGCGGCGGATGCCGGCTTCGTCGCCGAGTTCAACGTGAACGTCATCACGCCGGAGATCCGAGCGTCGAACTCCCAGTTCCGCACGGGGACGAACAACCCGCTGCTCCTGAACTACACGGTGCGCAAGGCGCTCGCGATGAGCGTGAACAAGACCGCGTTGGTGAAGTACGCCCTCCTGGGCCTCGGCCGGGAGGCGGACAGCCTCGTCCCGTCGGCGAACCCGTGGCATTACGACATCCCCGCGGGCGAGAAGTTCCAGTTCGACCCGGCGGCGGCCCGCGCAATGCTGAACGACGCCGGCTGGAAATACGACTCGGCGGGCAACCTGGCTCCGGGTACGACCCCGCTGTACAAGGCCGGCGGCACGGACCCGCTCCAGTTCCGGTTCTACGTCGTGAACACGTACGCCGCATTCCAGGCCGCGGCGAACAACATCACGCAATGGCTCGCCCAGGCCGGCATCCAGACGACGGACTCCCGCGGGAACCCCGGCTACCACGTGTACACGTACAACCAGATGGTGGGCATCTGGTTTTCCGCGGACTACGACCTCTGGATCTGGGACTGGATCTTCAGCCCGGTGTCGGACCCGTCCCTCGACGTCCTCGAGGTGGAGACGACGGGGGCGATCGGGCCCACGAGCGACAATTACTACAGCAACTCGACGTTCGACGCGCTCTACAACCAGTCGTTGATCACGCTTGACCCGACGGCGCGGAGGTCAATCACGGACCAGATGCAGCGGATGATCTACGACTACGCGTCGTACATCCTGCCGTACTACCAGCTCTCCCTCTACGCCGCGACGAACGGCCGGCCGGGCACGAACCCCCGCGCCGGCTGGACGCATTACGGGAACTGGAGCCAGTCTATCGGGCTGACGCCGGACAGCGATCTCCCGAACCTCTGGTTCGACGTCGAGCCGCTGGACAACCGCGCCCCGGTCATCTCGAGCTTCCCCGATGTGCAGTGGGTGAGCGGATCGGCGGCGACGATCTCGACGAGCGCGGCGGATCCGGAGGGACAGTCCTTGAACTACACCTTCGACTTCGGGGACGGCAGCCCCGCTCTGACGACGTCGTCCGGGACGGTCACCCACACGTACGCGCAGCCGGGCACCTACCCGATCGGCGTGCGCGTCTCCGACGCGGAGTGGCCCGTGTGCGGGAGCGCGACCGCGGCGATCGCGCCTCCGGGATCGTTCAACCTGCCGCCGGTCGCGACGTTGCAGGTGAGCGAGCCCCACCAGACCTTCGCGTACGTCGGGGAGAACGTGAATTTCACCCTGTCCGTGAACGACACGGAGGGGGACCCGGTGTACATCACTTGGGCCTTCGGCGACGGCGCATCGACGACGAACTACGTGACGGGCACTCTCTCGACAAAGACCGTCCAGGTCGCCCATGCGTACTCCGCGGCAGGGACGTACGCCGCGACGATCACCTACACGGACAACCAGACGGGCCCGTTCCCCCACAGCAAGACGGTCCCCGCGAGCATCGAGGTCCGAACCCAGTCGACGGGCGGCGGCACCCCGACTCCGGAGGCGAATCCGTGGATCAACTACGGCGTGCCGCTCGGGATCGTCCTCGCGATCCTCCTGGGGGCCGCCGCGGTCCTCGTTCGGCGGCGGAGACAGGCGAAACGGGAAGAGGAGGGCGGCCCGCCCCCACCGCCGCCCCCACCGCCCCCGCCGTCCTCCTGATGGGCCCATGGATTGCGCCAGACCCGATCCCGGAGCGTGAGGTCAGATGGGGAAGGTCCTCCGGGTCGCGATCCGACGGTCCGTCAACGCCGGGGTCACGATCCTCGGAATCATCTGCCTGAACTACGTCCTCATCCGGCTCATGCCGGGCGACCCCAACCTGTCGTTCGCCCCGAGGAACCGTCAGTACATCGGGCTCGTCGAGTACAACCGCCAACTCTTCGGGCTCGACAAGTCGCCGCTGGACCAGTTCCTGATCTACTTGCACAACATGTTCACCCTCGACTGGGGCCTCTCGTACTTCTACCGCGCCCCGGTGGCGGAGATCCTCTTCCAGGACCTGAGCTGGACGCTCCTGCTCGTCGGCACCTCGACGGTGATCACGATCCTGATCGGGATGGTCGTGGGATCGTACGCCGCAGCGAAACGGGGCAAGCCGTTCGACCTCGTCTCGACAGGACTAGGCATCTTCTTCTACGGCATGCCGATCTTCTGGCTGGCGATCGTCCTCCAGGCCGCCTTCTCGAAGACGTCCCCGCTATCCGCGTATTTCTCCTGGTGGCCCGTGCTGCCGTCGCAAGGGCGAATCGACCTGCCTCCGTTCCCGCAGACGTGGAGCTGGGACTGGGTGCACATCGGGAATGCGCTGCTGCACCTGATCCTGCCCGCGTTGACCTTGAGCCTCGGGACGCTCGCGGGCATCTCCCTCGTCATGCGGAGCTCCCTGATCGACGCGATGACCGAGGACTACGTGCTCACGGCGAAGGCGAAGGGGCTGAGCGACCGCCAGGTCCTCCGGAGGCACATCTTCCCGAACGGACTGCCGCCGATGGTGTCGCTAATCGCCCTCGACATCGCGTTCGTCGTCGGCGGGGCGTACCAGGTCGAGGTCGTCTTCAACTACAAGGGGATCGGCTGGCGGACGATCGACGCGATCCACAACCTCGACTACCCGCTCCTCCAGTTCATCGTCGTGATCGGTGGGGTCGCGATCGTCCTCGCGAACCTCGTGTCCGACTTCATCCTGCTCGCTCTGGACCCGCGGATCAAGGTGGCATGAGGTCCTCATGGGCGTCGGAGAAGTCGTGGTTCGATCGCCGCGGATCTCGGTGTTCCGCGCATCCTTCATCGTCGGATACAAACGGTTCCGGGAAGTCGGGGCGCAGATCTACCACAGCCGCACGGCGATGCTCGGCCTGTCGATCCTCGCGTTCTTCACGTTCATCGCGGTCGCCGCGCCGTGGCTGGCGCCCTACGGACCTCGAGAGGCCGTCTCCGACGCGCATCCGTACACCTTCCTGCAGACACCGAATTCGTTCCACCCGCTCGGGACGAACTACTTCAGCTTCGACATCTACTCGCAGGTGATCTGGGGCACCCAGATCTCCCTGATCGTCGGGGTCGCGTCCGCCCTCGTGGCGAGCGTCGTCGGCACCGCGGTCGGCCTCATCTCCGGATTCTCGGGAGGCTGGGTCGACGAGGTCATCATGCGCTTCAACGACGTCGTCCTGTCGATCCCGTGGCTCGTGCTGATGATCATCGTCGCCGCCAAACTCGGCATCATCGACCTGACGGGGATCATCCTCGTGATCGGTCTGACCGGCTGGTCCGTGACGGCTCGGGTCATCCGAAGCCAGGTCCTCAGCATCAAGGAACGCATCTTCGTTGAGCGCGCGCGGATGATCGGGACGCCGTCGTGGCGCATCCTCATGCGGCACATCTTCCCCAACGCGTTCCCGTTGGTCTTCGCGAACACGATCTTGACCGTCGCGGTCTCGATCCTCTCGGAGAGCGTCCTCGCGTTCCTGTCGCTCTCCCCGCCGACGACCGTGAGCTGGGGGAAGATCATCTCCGAGGCGATCGACAACAACGCCCTCGGCATCGGCAACCCGGCGTGGCTAATCGTCCCGGGCCTGTGCATCGTCTTCCTGGTGTTCGGATTCTACTTGTTCGGCTACGCCCTCGACGAGATCCTGAACCCGCGGCTGCGGAGGCGGTAGCCTGGCGCTCCTCCAGGTCGAGGACCTCGTCATCCACTACACGACCCAGGCCGGGACGGTGCGCGCGGTCGAAGGGGCGTCCTTCGAACTCGAGGAAGGGGAGGCGCTCGGCCTGGCCGGGGAGAGCGGTTGCGGAAAGACGACGACGGCGCTGGCCCTCATGCGCCTCTTGCCGTACAACGGCAAGATCGTGAGCGGGTCGATCACGTTCCGAGGACGCGACCTCACCCGCGCCTCCGAGGCCGCGATCCGGCGGATCCGGTGGAAGGAGATCTCGATCATCTTCCAGGGCGCGATGAACTCGCTCAACCCGGTCCGGAGGATCGGCCAGCAGATCGCCGAGCCGATCGTGTTGCACGAGAAGGTCGAGCAGCACGTCGCGATGCGACGGGCGGAAGAACTCCTCGAGTTCGTCGGGATCTCGCGCAACCGGGTGCGGGACTATCCCCACGAGTTCTCCGGAGGCATGCGGCAGCGCGTGATGATCGCGATGGCGCTCGCGTGCAATCCGAAGCTCGTGATCGCGGACGAACCCGTCACGGCGCTCGACGTCATGATCCAGGCGCAGATCCTGGAGCTCCTGGAACGGCTCCGGCGGGAACTCCATCTCTCGATGATCTTGATCTCCCATGACCTGTCCGTCATGGCGGAGACGTGCGACAAGGTCGCGATCATGTACGGAGGCAAGATCATGGAGCTCGGGAGCACGGTCGACGTATTCACGGATCCGAAGCATCCCTACAGCCAGGGGCTGGCCGGGGCCTTCCCGGACGTCCGGGGACCCCGCACCATGCCGGCGTCGATCCCCGGGCAGGTCCCGAGCCTCATCTCCCCGCCGACGGGCTGCGTCTTCCATCCCCGCTGCAAGTTTGCGTTCGACCGCTGCGCCGCGGCGGAGCCCGCGCTGTCGCAAATCGGACCGGGACGCCGGGTCGCCTGCTTCCTCTACCCCGAAGTCCAGGAGGTGCGGGGACGGCCGCTCGAAACGGTGGCCCGCTGATCTTCGTCCGCGACCTCCAGGTGTGGTTCGCCCAGAGGCGGGGGCTCCTCCGAGACCTCGTGAGCGGCGAGTCCGCGTGGGTGAAGGCGGTTGATGGGATCGACTTCGATGTCCACCGTGGGGAGGTCTTCTGCATGGTCGGCGAGAGCGGCTGCGGCAAGACGACCACGGGGAAGGCGCTGCTGCGCCTCGTCGAGCCGACCGGGGGGGACGTCTTCGTCGACGCATCGCCGGAGATCCTCAGTCGATACGAGGCCGCACGTCGCCGGGGAGACGAAGCGACCCTGGACGACGTCCGGAAGAAGTACTCGCTCTCTTGGAAGGAACGACGGGCCTGGAGCCTGAAGGACTATTCGTTCCTGGCATCCTTTGTCGCCGCGGCGGCGGTGATCGCGGCCGCCTTCCCGGCCCTCGCGGCCGCGTCCTTCGCCCACCTCCCCTTCGAGGGCGGGTGGAGCTACGTCGCCTTCGCCTTCGCGACGGGTGTCCTCCTCGCGTTCTTCGCCGGTTTACCGCCGACTCGGCCCGCCCGGAGGACGGCGATCGCGTTGGCCCTCCTCGCCACCATCGTGTTCAACGCCGGCATGTGGCTGGGCCTCGCGTTCTCCGGCTATCTCGATCCGGGTCAGGTATTCGGCGAGGCCTGGGCGAACTTCACCTTCGAGATGCTCGTCGGATCGTTTGTGGCGTTTCTCGCCGCGGCGGTGATGAGCCGATTCGTCACGGAGATCCGCGTGCGGGACGAGGGCCTCGAAGGCGTGAAAATCCGCGGCCTCCGTCGGCGCCTGCACATGATCTTCCAGGACCCGTACGAGTCCCTGAACCCGAAGCAGAGCGTGTTCGAGATCGTCTCCGAGCCGTTGCGGGTGAACCACCTCACCTCCTCCTCGGAGGAGACGACGGCCCTGGTGACCCGAGCGCTGAACGACGCGGGGCTGCGGCCCGCGGAGGATTTCCTGTTCCGCTTTCCCCACGAGCTGAGCGGGGGCCAGCGGCAGCGCGTCTCGATCGCGGCAGCGCTCGTGCTCGAGCCGGACTTCATCGTCGCGGACGAGCCGGTGTCAATGCTCGACGTCTCGATCCGAACCGACATCCTCCAGTTGCTCCTGGACCTCCGCGAGAAGAAGTCGCTCACGTATCTCTTCATCACGCACGACCTGAGCCTGGCGTGGGTGATCGCCGACCGAATCGCCGTGATGTACCTCGGAAAGATCGTCGAGGTCGGCACCGCAGAGCAGGTCATCGCCCACCCGAGGCATCCGTACACGCAGGCCCTGATCTCCGTCGTCCCAAGTCCCGATCCGCGCAAGCGCCCCACCCGCGTGATCCTGAAAGGGGAACGCCCGGACCCGGTCGACATCCCGACCGGATGCCGGTTCCACCCCAGGTGTCCGGTGGCCTTCGAGAAATGCGGCTGGAACGCCGACGAGATCGCGGACGAACTCCAATCCCTCCAGGGCGCAGGACGCCTTCCGGGGATCGCGGGGATCGAAGCCCAAGGCCCCCGGACGATCGGGCTCGCCCTCGCCGCCGGCGTCGTGCCTGAGGCCGCTGTCGAAGCCCTCCGGCGCGTCGCATCGGATGAGCGCGCCACGCGCCTCGCGCTCAAGGGGATCGCCGACGTCCATGCGAGCGGCGGATTCGTCTACGTCGCGCTGCACGACTGGTCCGAGCCTCCGCTCCTCGAGATCGGGCCGGGCAACGCGGCGGCGTGCCATCTCGTGACTCCGCCGACGGCGGAGGCGGTCACGGCCTGAGCCGGCTCAGCCGCTCGAACAACCGGTGGAATCGGGAGACGCGCGCGCCCGCCAGGAGGCGGGAGGGCAGGGGCGTCACCGCGGGCCATGGTGCGACCGTCGTCCGCCAGCGCACGAGGACGTACGAGCACGGCACGAGGGTCACGAGCCCGAGGAACAGGCCGAGGGTCAGGAGGTCCGTCGCCGTCGTCAGGAGGCCAACGAGCGGCTCGAGGATCACGATCCCGAGGGTGTACGCGAACGAGCCCATCGAGAGCACGGTCGCCCGCTGCCCTGGCTCCAGCCGCCGGTTCAAGAACGCCGTCGTCAGCGCCGGCTGAAGGCTCCACACGACGTAGATCGGCACTTGGAACGGGAAGGCCGCCGCCGACCGGCCGGCCCCGAACATCGCGAAGAACGCGCCGCACGCCAGCGCGACCATGAGCGCGATCGTGCCGAACTCGCCGAGCACGCGCGCGATCTCGCCGGCGAACGCGGAACACGCCGCCGCGACGATGAGGAATCCGGAGATCGAGAGCGCGATCTCCGCCGGAGACAGGCCGAGAAACTGCAGGTACAGCGGTCGGAAGAGCGCCATCGCGTACAGGGTGATGCCGAGGAACACCTCGAGGCC